>Ga0160439_1000046_pt1 | contig 129685 bp, 129 predicted proteins | sample HID1975M_E0MG_FD_108201 | JGI IMG/M metagenome (GOLD analysis project Ga0160439, IMG submission 108201) | Enriched soil microbial communities from UW Madison campus, WI, USA - HID1975M_E0 MG | ecosystem: Environmental > Terrestrial > Soil > Unclassified | place: USA: Madison, Wisconsin...
ATCGCCTCGTCGTCGCCGCCCATCCCGTCCCGCAGGAGGAGTCATGACCCCCGACGTCCCGTACCGCCTCGAGTTCACCGTCGAGGTGCCCGGCACCCCCGAGCAGGTGTGGGAGGCGATCGCCACCGCGAAGGGCATGAGCGCATGGTTCCTGCCGACCACGCTCGAGGAGCGCGAGGGCGGCTCCCTGCACTTCGCGATGGGCCCCGAGATGGGCTCGGACGGCCAGGTCACGGGGTGGGATCCGCCGCGTCGCCTGGAGTACCAGGAGGACTGGGCTGCCCTGATGGGCAAGGAGCCCGACGCGCTCAGCCCGCTGACCTCGGAGTTCTTGGTCGAGGCGCAGTCTGGGGGGACCTGCGTCGTGCGCGTCACCAGCAGCGGGTTCGGCACCGGCGCCGACTGGGAGCAGGAGTGGTGGGACACGCTCGCACCAGGCTGGTTGCCGTCCTTCGACAACCTGCGCGTCTACCTGCGCGACTTCGCCGGACAGGAGGCCACGCTGCTGGAGGTCGGCGCCCCGCACGCCTGCACCGGCGCGGCACTCTGGTCCACGCTGCGCGACGAGCTCGGGCTCGCGAGCGAGGGAGAGACCGTCGAGGTCAACGGCGCCACCGGCACGGTCGAGCGGATCGGGCAGCGGCACGCTCTCGTCCGGCTGACCGCACCCGTACCGGGGCTCCTCAGCGTCGTCGCCTGGGCCCAGGAGGACGCCGCCTCCTTCGCGATCGTCCGGGCATACCTGTTCGCCGCCGACGCTGCGCACTACCTGCAAAGCGAACGGGATAGCTGGCAGGCGTGGGTCGAAGGGCTGCCCGTCCCCGCGTGATCGGACTCGGACGACGAGGGGCCGGCCCTCGGAGCCCCCGACGGGCGCCGCGAGCGACGCGAGGTGAGACTGACCCGATGAACCTTGCATCGCCCACCCTGACCCTCCCCGGCGGATCGATCCCCGTCCTCGGCCTCGGCACCTGGCAGTCCGAGGGCGGACAGGCCGAACGCGCGGTGAGCACCGCCCTGCAGCTCGGCTACCGGCACATCGACACCGCGACGGGCTACGGCAACGAGGCGGAGGTGGGACGGGCGCTCGCAACGGTCAGGATCGACCGCGACGACGTCTTCGTCACCACCAAGCTCCCGCCGGACCACGCCCACCGCGCACGCCAGACCCTGACCGAGTCATTGGCCGCGCTGGGCACGGACCACCTCGACCTGTGGCTGATCCACTGGCCGCCCAACAAGGTCGCCTCCCCCGAGACGTGGCAGGCGTTCCGCGAGGCGCGCGACGAGGGCCTGGTCCGCTCGATCGGGGTGTCGAACTACTCGATCGCGCAGATCGACGAGCTGATCGAGGCGACCGGTGAGGCGCCGGCCGTGAACCAGATCCCGTACAGCCCGAAGGACCACGACCCTGACCTGCTCGCGGCGCACCGCGAGCGGGGCGTGGTCGTCGAGGGTTACAGCCCGCTCAAGCGGACGGACCTGTCGTCCGACGTCCTCGCCGAAGCCGCCCGCGCGCACGACGTGACGCCCGCGCAGGTGGTGCTGCGCTGGCACGTGCAGCACGACGTGGTCGTCATCCCGAAGTCCACGTCGCGCGACCGCATCGAGACGAACGGCGACCTGTTCGGCTTCACGCTCACCGAGGACCAGATGGCGACGATCGACGCGCTGGGGTGACGGGTTCCTGCACCGACGTCCGCGCCATCGCTCAACCGAGCGCGGTGGCCACCTGGTCGAGGATCGACCCGACGAGCATCGCCATCCAGATCACGGCCGACACCTGCGCGACGACCATCACGACGATCGCGGTCCACATCGGCGCGAGCGCGCCCGCGCCGCCGACCTTGCGCACCACGACGCTGCGACCGATCACGTAGATGATCGGGCTCAGGATCGACCAGGCCCAGTGGAACGGGCGGACGACGCCGACGCGGGCCAGGTACTTGGAGTCCTGGTAGGCCAGGACCACGAGGACGACGGTCAGCACGAGGCCGACGAGCGAGACGAGCCCGTAGCCGGTGCCGAGGATCCCGCCGAGATCGGGCGGCGCGACGTACGCGTCGCTCCCGCTCTCCGCGGCGTCCTGCGTCGCCCGCAGGTAGTCGACGATCGACGACGTGTCGACCCGGATCAGCCACGGCGTGATCGCGCTGATGATCGGCAGCACCGCCAGAAGCCAGATGCCGGCCCCCTGGACTGGTGTCCCCTCGGGCAGGCGCGGTCGCTGGAGCTTCCCACCGACGGGAACCGTCTGCGGGGTCCAGATCGCACCGTCCCAGTACCGCTGCGGCGCCTGGCCCCACGGGTCCGGGTACCAACCGGGCGCTGCAGGCGCAGCCGTCCGGGCGCCACCCCACTCCTCGTTCATCGACACGGGCGACTCATCTCTGTGCGTGGCTGCTGGACTGCGCGCGAGCGTAGCGGGAATCCTGGCAGGGCGGACGACGTACGGTGGCCGGGTGCTGGTGACATCGCGGCAGGTGGCGGAGCGGATCGCGGAGCTCGTCGGCGTCCCGCCGCGCGCGACGACGGTCGACGGGTTCCTGGCCGGGGACCCCGACGCCCCGGTCCGCGGCGTCGCGACGACGATGATGGCGACGCTCGACGTCCTGCAGCGCGCGGCCGCGCGCGGACTCGACCTCGTCATCACCCACGAGCCGCTGTACTTCGACCACCACGGTGCGGCCGACGAGGCCCTCGAGGCGGAGGCCGACCCCGTCCACGCGGCGAAGTCCGCGTTCGTCGCCGAGCACGGTCTGGTCGTCCTGCACCTGCACGACGCGTGGCACGACCGCCGGCCGGACGGCATCCGCACCGGCACGGCCCGCGCGCTCGGCTGGCTCGACGCCGAGCGCGCCGACGACCCCGGCGTCTACGACCTCACGCCGACGACCCTCGGCGCCCTGGCCGAGCACGTCGCCGACGCCCTCGGCGCCCGCGCGCTGCGGTACGTCGGCGAGCCCGGCACGCCCGTGTCCGCCGTCGCCCTGCAGCCCGGCTTCCAGGGGTTCGCGCCCAACCGGCGCGCGCTGGCCCGGCCCGACGTCGACGTGATCGTCATCGGGGAGGGCCACGAGTGGGAGACGGGCGAGTACGCGGCCGACGCGGTCACCGCGGGCCTGGGCGGCGGGGTCGTCGTCGTCGGGCACGTGCCGTCCGAGCAGGAGGGCATGGCCGAGCTCGCACGCCTGCTCGCGCCGCGGGTCCCCGAGGTTCCGGTGGAGCTCGTCGCGACCGCCGACCCGTTCCGCACCGTCGCGAGGTAGGCCGGCTCAGCCGATGGCCGCTCTGATCGCGCTCGCGTCGTCGTCCAGGAGGGTCCTGTCGCGCTCGCCCGGCTCCGGGAGCGTCAGCGACCAGCCGTCGTCCACGTAGCGCGGGATGACGTGCAGGTGGAAGTGGAAGATGGTCTGGAACGCCGCCGTGCCGTCACAGACCAGGAAGTTCACTCCCTCGCAACGCACGCTCGAGCGCCGCAGGGTGCGCGCCAGGTCGTGGCCCACGGACCAGAGGTGCGCACCGACGTCCCGGTCGAGGTCCTCGAACCCCACCGCGTGCACCCGCGGGACGACGAGCAGATGGCCGCGCACCACCGGGTAGCGGTCCATGAACGCCACGGCGGTCTCGTCCTCGTGGACGATGCTGGCACGGTGCTCGCCCGCGACGATGTCGCAGAAGATGCACTCGTCGGTGGTGTGCGTCATGCCGCCAGCGTGGCAGCGACACGAGCCACGGGCATCCCGTTTTCCACCGTGCGGGACGCCCTTGCCCCGCACGACCCCCGAGGGCCTACGGTTCGGGCATGTCCCGCATCGTCGCCGTGGTTGCCGCGTTCGTGCTGATGGTCGTCGTGCCGTCGTCGGGGGCCTCCGCCGCGTCCACGTCCGGCGTCACCTACGTGGGCCACGGGACCGCGCGGTCGTGCACGCCCGCGGCGCTGGCGAAGGCCGTGCGCAAGGGCGGGACGGTGAAGTTCCGGTGCGGGCCGAAGCACGTCACGATCGCGCTCGACCGCACCCTCGTCGTCTGCAACACGACCACCTGCGAGCACCCGTGGGTCGACAGCCGCGCGAAGGTCGTCAAGAAGCTGGTCCTCGACGGCGGCGGAAAGGTGACGCTCTCCGGCGCCGGCAAGCGGCCGATCCTCTACGCCAACACGTGCGCGGAGTCGCTGGGCTGGCTCGACGCTCACTGCGACACCCAGAAGACGCCGCACGTCGTCGTGAAGAACCTGACGATGCGCAACGGCAACGCGACCAAGGCGCCGACGTTCCAGGGCCACCGGCTCGACGACCTGCGCGGCGGAGGTGCCATCGCGATGCGCGGCGGCCGGCTGACCGTCCAGCACGTCACGTTCCGCGACAACCGGTGCGTCAAGGCGGACTCCGACGCCGGCGGCGGCGCGGTCCGCCTCGTCGGGCAGCGGGTCACGGCCCGCCTGCTCGACTCGACGTTCGTGCGGAACCGGTGCGCCAACGGCGGCGCCGTGTCCTCGTTGCAGGCGCCGATGCTCCTGCGCGGCGACACGCTCACGGACAACGTCGCGACCGGCCACGGCGCGTCGTCGGGCAAGGGCGGCAACGGCGGCGCCGTCTACTTCGACGGCACCAAGCAGCACGTGACGATCGACCGCACCAGGATCCAGCGCAACCACGCCCCCGCCGGCGGCCCGGGGGTGTTCTACGTGAGCAACGACCGGACCGGGACGCTCACGATCACGCGTTCGACGATCACCAAGAACACCGGCGCGAGCTTCTGGACGGGCAAGACGCGGAGCATCTTCTTCCTCGGCAAGCACCTCGCGCGCTCCGGGTCGACGATCACCTGACGGCGTCCCGCCGGGTTCAGATCAGCTCGACACCGTCCGCCTGCGGTCCCCGGTCGCTCTGGCGGACCTTGAACCGGACCCGGTCGCCCTCCTCCAGGGTCTCGTCGCCGCGCACCACCGACACGTGCACGAACAGGTCGTCGCCGCCGTCGTCGGGCGTGATGAAGCCGAACCCGCGCTCGTCGTCGTACCGCGCGACGGTGCCCACGCCACCGCGAGCCGGGGCACCCGACGACGGGCGTCCCGAGCCGCCACGGCCCGGGGACCTGCGTCCCGCGCCGCCGACGAGCTGCACGTTGCGGGCGAGCGGGCCCCGGTCGCCGGCGGCGACGTCGAAGGTCACGCGGTCGCCCTCGGAGAGCTCGGTCAGCCCCGGCGGCAGCGCCTTGACGTGCACGAACAGGTCGTCGCCGCCGTCGTCGGGCACGACGAACCCGAAGCCCTTGGCCTCGTCGTAGAACGACACCGTGCCGTCCGCGCCGTCGGACGCGCCGCGCGCGGCCTGCGCCGCCTGGGCGCCGAGCGGGAGCAGGTGGTCCGCCTGCGGACCCTTCTCACCGTCGACGACGAGGAACGCGACGCGCTGGCCCTCGGAGATCACTCCGCCGCCGACGATGGCCGAGCTGTGCACGAAGATCTCGGCGCGCCCCTCGTCGGGCGTGATGAAGCCGTAGCCCTTGGTCGGCTCGTACCAGGTGACGGTCCCGAGCACACCGAGGGGCGCATCGGCCGCGCGGTCCGACGTGACGCGGACGCGGCGTGCCTGCGGGCCACGGTCCCCCTCGCCGACCTCGAACTCGACCTCCTGCCCCTCGCGGAGCACCCGGTCGTCGCCGACGATCTCGGAGGCGTGCACGAACAGGTCGTCGCTCCCGTCTCCGAGGTCGAGGAAGCCGAACCCCCGCTCGGCGTCGAACCAGCGGACAGCTCCGTGAGGCACGGTGAACTCCTTGTCGCAGACGGTGGTGCTCCCCCCAGTGTCCCCCGGAACGCGCCGGTGCGAGGCGTCGGGCTAGCGTTCGTCGCGTGGGCAGGGCCAACTACCTCGTCGAAGGGCTGTCCGGCACGGGCAAGACGACCGTCGCCGACGAGCTCGCACGCCGCGGCCTCCAGGCGATCCACGGCGACCGTGAGCTCGCGTACCCGGGCGACGCGCTGACCGGTGAGCCGTTCGAGACCAGCGGGCGAGACGACCACGTCTGGGACGTCGCGAAGGTGCGCGCGCTCGTCGCCGACCGGCGGCAGGACGCCACGTTCTTCTGCGGCGGTTCCCGGAACTTCCCGCAGTTCCTGGACCTGTTCGACGCGGTCTTCGTCCTCGAGGTCGACCTGCCCACGCTGCACCAGCGCCTGGACGCACGGCCGGACGACGAGTGGCGCGACGGGATCGCGACGGACCGCGCCCTGATCACGCGGTGGCACGCGACGAGGGAGACCGTCCCGGCCGGGATCGCCGTCGACGCCACCGCTCCGATCGAGCGCGTGGTCGACGAGATCCTGGCCCGGTGCGGCATCGTCGCGTGAGCGCAGGTCAGTCCTGCTTGGCCGCTCCCCAGCCGTGCCACCGGTCGAGCTCGACGAGCACGCTCACGCGCGGTCGGTCGCGCACCGCGTAGGGCTCGCCGCCGTAGTGCCGCGAGACGCGGTCGATGTCGACCAGGTCGACGTCGTCGCGGATCTCGACGACGCGCCCCTGGACGCTCACGTGCGTGTACCAGTCGCCCTCCGCGAGCGCCGTCAGCGCGACGTGCGGATCCTTGCGCAGGTGCTTCAGCCGCGCGCGGCCCGCGTCGAGGTTGAGCAGGACGCGGCCGTCGTCCTCCAGCAGGTACCAGGTCGCGACGGTGACCGGGTGCCCGTCCGGGTGGATCGTCGCCATGACGGCGGGGTTCGGGCGGGCGAGCAGGGCCGCGACGTCGTCGGGCAGCGGGAGCTTCGGCATGCGGGGTTTCCTTCCGTCGTCGTGCGGCGCGCTGCCGCACCCCAGCGATATCACTGCTCGTCGGCCGCCGCGAGCGCCCGGGCGTTGTGCCCGCGATGCGGGCATGGTCTGCTGGACGTTCCGAACCCCCAGGGAGTCATCGTGCGCGATCTCGTCGTCACCCAGAACGTCACGCTGGACGGCGTCGTCGACCTGTCCTCGGGCTGGTTCATGCCGCAGGGCGCGGGCGAGCAGGACGGCTCGACCGACGACATCGGCGAGGAGATCGCGGCGCAGGACGCCCGGTCCGACGCCCTGCTCGTCGGGCGGCGCACGTTCGAGGACTTCCGCGGCTACTGGCCGCACCGCGCCGACGACACGACAGGGATCTCCGCCTACCTGGACGGGGTCGCCAAGTACGTCGTCTCGAGCACGCTGACCGAGCCCGGCTGGGAGAACACCACGGTGATCTCCGGCGACCTGGCCGCCGGCATCGCGGCGCTGAAGGCCGGCCCGGGGCTCGACATCGTCGCGACGGGAAGCATCCGGCTCGTGCACGAGCTCGCCGCCCAGGGCCTCGTCGACGAGTACCGCCTGTTCGTCCATCCGGTCGTCGTCGGCACCGGACGTCGCCTCTTCGCGTCCGACGCCCCGGCCCCGGACGTGCAGCTCGCCGGGACGCGGGCCTTCCGCTCGGGCGTCGTGCTGCTGACGTACCGCGTCGTGCGCTCGGCCTGACGTCTGTTCGGCTCGCGGCCGCCTTAATCGGTTCACAAGGCTGCGCCGCGAGCTGGGACGTGCTGGAGTCGAAGCGCTTGCGCGCCGGTGCGCTCGTCCGTGCGGAACCCGGCGTCCGACGAGCAGCAGCGAACGAACCGTCCACCCCGGGGCGGCGTTCGGTCATCGCCGGAGTCGTCCATGGCCTGTGGGTGCTCCCTGTCAGAAAGGGACCACCCCGTGCTCCCATCACGCCCAGCAGCTCCTCGTCGTACGACAGCGCTCGCCCGCAAGATGGCGACGGTCGCGGCGGCGCTCGCCGTCGCCGCGGTCGGCTCGATCGCCGTCGTCGACCAGGCGAGCGCCGCCACCGGCTGCAAGGTCGACTACGCCGTCACCAGCCAGTGGCCCGGCGGCTTCACCACCAACGTCAACGTCACCAACCTCGGCAGCGCCGTCACCTCCTGGGACCTCGGCTTCTCGTTCAGCGCCGGCCAGACCGTCACGCAGCTGTGGAGCGGCACGGTCACCCAGACGGGTTCCGCCGTGAAGGTGCACAACGCCGCGTACAACGGGTCGCTGGCGACGAACGGCTCGACGTCGTTCGGGTTCATCGGCACGTACGGCTCGTCGAACCCCGCCCCCACCGCGTTCACGCTCAACGGCGTCGCGTGCACGGGCGCCCCGGTCACGCCCAGCGCGACCGCGACGAGCACGCCGACGACGACGCCGTCGGCCACCCCCACGCCCACGCCCACGCCGACCGCGACGCCCACCCCGACCCCCACGGCCACCACGCCGCCCATCACCGGATCGGCCGCGCAGCTCGTCACCGCGCTCGGCAAGGGCTGGAACCTCGGCAACCAGCTCGAGGCCAGCAACAACGGCGTCCCGTCGGAGACGGCGTGGGGCAACCCGGTCATCACCGGGGCGCTCTTCGACAAGGTCAAGGCCGCCGGCTTCTCGACCGTCCGCATCCCCGTCTCCTACCTGAGCAAGATCGGTGCGGCGCCCAGCTACACGGTCGACGCCGCGTGGCTGAACCGGATCCAGGAGGTCGTCAAGCTCGCCACGGACCGCGGGCTGTACGCGGTCGTCAACATGCACGGCGACGGCTACAAGGGCGTCGCGGGCTCGTGGTTGATCTGCGACGCGTCCGACCAGACCACGATCAAGGCCAAGTACGCGAAGGTCTGGCAGCAGGTGGCCACCAAGCTCGGGAGCTTCGACGGGCACCTGATCCTGGAGTCCATGAACGAGGAGTTCGACGGCCAGTACGGCACACCCACGCAGCCCTGCTATAACAACATCAACGCCTACAACCAGACGTTCGTCGACACGGTCCGCCAGACCGGCGGCAACAACGCCTCGCGCTGGCTGATGGTCCCGGGCTGGAACACGAACATCGACTACACGGTGGGCAGCTACGGCTTCGCGATCCCGACCGACCCGTACCGCTCGTCGGCCATCCCCGCTGCGGACAAGCGCCTGATGATCTCCGTGCACTACTACGACCCGTGGGACTTCACGGGCCAGGAGGACGGCAACGTCACGCAGTGGGGTCCGAACGCGACCAACGCGGCGAAGAAGTCGACGTGGGGCCAGCAGGACTACATGGACACGCAGCTGAAGAAGATGTCCGACACGTTCGGCAGCAAGGGCTACCCCGTGTTCATCGGCGAGTACGGCTCGATCGACAAGACGGCCTTCGACTCGGCGAACAACACCTACCGCGCCGACTACGCCCGCACCCTGGTCGCCACCGCCAAGAAGTACGGCGAGGCGACGGCGTACTGGGACAACGGCTACAACGGCCAGTTCGGCTTCGGGCTGTTCGACCGGAGCTCCGCGACCGTCACCCAGCAGGGGATCATCAACGCAATCATGGCGCCCTGACTCCTCGGGTCGCGGGTTGCTCGTCGGTGCGCTGGTTGCAGCGCGCGGTTCGACGGACAACCCGCGACCCGAGCGGATGTCGGCTTCAGCGCACCGGGCCGCGCAGCCCGTCGATCGGGACCTCGTCCCAGGTGGTGAACGGGTCGTCGCCGACCTCGGCCATGAGCGCGGGGCGCGCGGCCGCCGCGGCCTCGGCCGACTCCCACAGCGCGACGCCGACGAGCCGCCCGTCCTCGTCGTCGACCACGCCGACGAACTCGAGCCCGGGCTGCCGGCGTGCGACGGCGCCGTACCGCTGCATCGAGTCGATCACCGCATCGCGGTGCTCGGGCTTGGGCGTGTGCACGGACACGACGGCATAGGTCATACGCCGCATTCGACCACCGCGCGCCCCGCTCGACCAGCCCCCGCACGCGTCGCGTTCTGGGTTCCTGCCGCGATTCGGGCGAAAACCGGAACACGACGGCCGAGGCCGGTCAGCGGGCCGCTGCGCTCCTGGCGATGCGGCGGAGGACCAGGGCCGACGCCGCGGCGCTGAGCAGCTCGCCCGCGGCGAGGCCGACCCAGATGCCCGTCGTCCCGTACGCGTGACCCAGCACCAGGACCAGCGGGACCTTGACGACGACGAGCGTCCCGACCGACAGCACGTACGACGGGCGCGGGTGCCCGACCGCCTGGAAGTACGCGGAGACCAGCGGTGTGACGCCCGCGACGGCGAAGCCGATCGCCATGATCCGCAGGGCGCCGGCGGCCGACGAGCGCACGGCGGGTTCGTCGACGAAGAAGCCCACCAGCGGCCCGGCGGCAACCGCGACGAGCGCTGCCGCCAGCACCGAGTAGACCAGGGTCGCCCGCAGCGACAGGACGCGGGCCAGCACGACACGGTCGACGAGCCGCCGCCCCGCGTTGTAGCCGACGATCGGCTGCATGCCCTGGCTGATGCCGAGCTGCGGCATCGCGACGAACGTCTGGATGCGGGCGCAGATGGCGAAGGCGGCGAGCGCGGTCGCGCCCCCGACGGCGACCAGCGTCGTGTTGACGACCACCGCCAGCAGGGTCGCGCCGAAGCCGGCCAGGAACGACGGCGCCCCGATCCCCAGCACCGTGCCGACGGTCCGGGCGCGCGGGCGCAGGTCGGCGAGCGAGACCCGGTAGGGCCGAGGACGCTGCACGACGAAGAACCAGACGCTCATCGCCGCGGACACCGCCTGCCCGCCGACCGTCCCCAGCGCGGCGCCGCGCACCCCCAGGTCGAGCCCGTAGATGAGCAGCGGGTCGAGCACGATCTGCACGACGACCGGCACGACCCACAACATCGTCGAGAACCGCATGCGCCCCTCGGCGCGCACCAGGCTGGAGAAGCCCGTCGACACGATCGCGCCGGCCAGGATGACGACCGCGTAGTCGTGCGCGTAGCCGAAGGTCTCGCCCTGCGCGCCCAGCGCCCGCAGCAGCGGGTCGAGGCCGAGCAGCCCGACGACCGTCGTCGTGAGCGCCGCCGCCCAGAAGACCGTGAACGCGTTCCCCGCGGCGCGCGCCGCACCGGAACGGTCGCCCGCACCCAGCGCACGCGAGACGACGGACGCGCCGCCGACGCCGAGCGCGGTCGAGACCGCGCCCAGCGCCAGCAGCAGCGGCGCGACGAGGTTGACGGCGGCCATGGCCGTCGCCCCGACGCCGCGCGCGACGAACCACGCGTTGGTCAGCGCGTAGATGCCGTAGACGCCCACCGACAGCGTGGTCTGCGAGCACGCGTGCCACAGCAGCCGGCCGACGGGCCGGGTGCCGAGCGAGGCCGCGTGCTCGTCGGCGCGCGGCGGGGCCTGCGCGCTCACACCACCTCGAGCACCGCGGTCAGCTCGGCGGTCGACGAGCCGCCGACGAAGACGTCGATCGTCGTCGCGTCCTGGACGAACGCGCGCGGCACGGCGCTCCAGTACCGCAGCTCGTCGGGCCCCAGCGTCAGCGTGACCGTCCGGGTCTCGCCCGGGGCGACGTGCACGCGCGTGAAGCCCTTGAGCTCGCGCAGCGGGCGCGACGACGTGCCGTGACGCTGGTGGATGTACAGCTGGACGACCTCGTCGGCGTCGCGAGACGACGTGTTGGTGACGTCCACCGACACCTCGACGCTCTCGCCGACAGCGATCGACGAGCTGCTCAGCCGCAGGTTCGCGTACTCGAACGCGGCGTAGGACAGTCCGTGGCCGAACGGGAACAGCGGCGTGCTGACCTCGTCCCAGTACCGCTTGCCGGCGCCGTCGGGCTCGAACGTGCGCAGGTGCGAGTAGACCATCGGCACGTGCCCGACGTGGCGGGGCCACGTGAAGGGCAGGCGGCCGGCCGGCGAGCTGTCACCGAGCAGCATCGACGCGACCGCGTCGCCGCCGCGCGTGCCCGGGTACCAGACCTGCACGATGGCGGGCACGTTCTCGGCCGCCCACCGCAGGTCCACCGGGCGCCCGCTCATGACGACGAGCACGACGGGCGTGCCCGTGGCGACGATGCGCTCGAGCTGCTCGGCCTGGCGGCCCGGCAGGTCGAGGGTGGACGCGCTCGCCTTCTCCCCGATCTGGTTCTGGCGCTGCCCGACGACGACGATCGCGACGTCGGCCGCGGCAGCCGCTGCGACCGCCGCGTCGATCGCCGCGTCGTCGTCGTAGTCGTCGGGCGTGTGCTGCACGTCGGCGTCGCGGTCGTCGAACATCGACGGGAACACGCGCTCGACGATGCCTGCGCCGGGCTCGTGCGCGACGGTGTCGGCGCCGAGCCGCGCGCGCAGCCCATCGAGGATCGTCACCGTCTCCGGGACGTCCTGGTCGAAGACCCACGGGCCCAGGGTGTCGCGCTTCGAGTCGGCGAGCTGGCCGATCACCGCGACGGATCCCAGCGAGTCCGCCGCGAGCGGCAGGGCGCCGCCCTCGTTGCGCAGCAGGACGAACGTCTGCTCCGCGGTGGTGCGCGCCAGCTCGCGGTGCTCGGGAGCGGCGGCGACCTGGGCCGCGTGCGCCTCGTCGGCGTACGGGTTCTCGAACAGGCCGAGCTGGAACTTGACGGTCAGCACGCGCCGGACCGACTCGTCGACCTGCTCCTGCGTGACCAGACCGTCGGCGACCGCCTGCGGCAGGTGCGCGTACGCGGGCTCGAACATGCACATCTCCATGTCCAGGCCGGCGGCCAGCGCGCGGGCGCCGGCGTCCTTCGCGTCCGCGGCGAAGTGCTGCACCTCCAGCGACTTCACGGCGTTGGCGTCGGACACGACGAACCCGTCGAAGCCGAGCTCACCGCGCAGCACCTCGCCCAGCAGCCACCGGTTGCCGGACGCGGGCACGCCGTTGAGGTCCATGTACGCGCTCATGATGTTGGCGGCGCCCGCCTCGATCGCGGCCCGGAACGGCGGGAGGTAGACGTTCCACAGCTCGGAGTCGGAGATCTCCGCGTCCTCGTAGTCGCGGCCGCCGCGCGCGGCGCCGTAGCCGGCGAAGTGCTTGGGACCGGCCAGGATGTTCTCGGCCCCCAGGTCGCCCTGGAACCCGCGCACCTGCGCCGCGGCCATCGCCGCGCCGAGCACCGGGTCCTCGCCGGCACCCTCGATCATCCGGCCCCAGCGCGGGTCGCGCGCGATGTCGACCATGGGCGCGAACGCCCAGTGCAGACCGGCGGCTCGCGCCTCGCGCGCAGCGACGGCCTGGGCTGCCTCGGCGGCATCGGGCGACCAGCTCGCCGCCATCGCGAGCGGCACGGGGAAGATCGTGCGCAGGCCGTGGATCACGTCGAAGCCGAAGATCAGCGGGATGCCCAGCCGCGTCTCCTCGACCGCGATCCGCTGCAGGCGGTTGGCCAGGTCGGGGTGCTGCACGAACAGCAGGGACGTGGCACCGGCGTTGCGGACCGCCTCCTCCACCATGCCCGGCTGCTGCGCGAACAGCGCGGCCTCGGGCGGCAGGTTCTCGAGGTCGAGCTGCGCGGCGTCGGCACCCCAGAAGTAGAAGTATTGCGTGAGCTGGCCCGCCTTCTCCTCCGGCGTCAGCTGCGCCATGAGGTCCTCGACCCGCTCGGCGATCGGACGGGAAGGGTCGCGGTAGACCTGGGACATCTGTTTCCTCCGGTGGGTCGACGTCGGCGTCAGCGCTGGGCCAGCAGGTCCATGATCGCGTCCAGCTGCGGGCGGGCCCAGTCGTGCTGGGCGGTGTCGGTGTGGGCGCGGTACACGGTCTCGATCACCATGACGAGCATGAGGTGCAGGCAGTAGAGCCGGCGACGGAGCAGCTGGGACTCGGTCAGCTCCGGCCAGCCGTACCCGCGCATGAACGCGGTCGAGTCGCCGAACTGCGGCAGCACGAACGCGGTGAACCCCGCCTCCATCAGCGGGTCGCCGTACAGCGCGCGCTCGTGGTCGATGATGCACGCGATCTTCCCGTCGCGGACCATGACGTTCGAGTCCCACAGGTCCCACTCGACGAACCGCGGCTCGGTGACCTCGTCGAGGACGTACGCGTGCGCGGCCAGGGTCGCGCGGACGTCGTCGTAGGAGTGCCCGATGTCGATGCCGCGCGCCTCGCCGTCGCGCAGCACGTCCTCCACGATGCCCGTGAACACCACCCGCCACGACGCGTCACCGGGACCGGCCAGCGGCCCGAAGCGCTCGCCGACGATCGAGTTGAGCTCGCGGTTCACGGCCCCGAGCTGCTCGTTGTAGGCATCCGCCTGCGCGGGGTCCAGCGACTCCTTGACGATCCCGAAGTTGTCGCCCTCGACGAACGGCATGAAGAACCAGTCGGCGTCGATCAGCTCGTGGCTGGTGTCGGCGTGGTCCACGCGGGGGACGGGGACGCCGGTCTGCGCCTCGATGAGCGCCAGCGACGCGAGCTCGATCCGCATCGCGCCGCGCTCGTAGGTCATCACGGGGACGTCCGCCGGCGGAGCGATCTTCAGCACGACGTCCCGCCCGTCGCGCAACGTGATCCGGTACGCGACGTTGAACCAGCCGTGCCCCAGCTCCTGCACCCACGGCCCCTCGGGCTCGGTCGGGACCTGGTCGGCCCCGTAGGCGCGCGCGACCATCGCCTGCAGCGTGGCGCGGGACTGGCGGTTCTTGGTGATGCTCTCCACGTGCGGTGGGCTCCTTCTCTCGGTCCGGCAACGGTGCCGGGTGGTCTCAGTCTCTCGTCGGCCAGGTGGTGCGCGTGACCACCTCGACAGCGCGGGCCAGGTCGCGCGGGTCGCGCGGTTCGGTGTCGAGCGCGCCGTGGATCGTCAGGCCCTCGACGAGCGCGTCAAGGACCCGCGCGGTGGTCGGGTCGAAGTGCCGCTCGAACGCGTGCCGCGACCGCGCCATCCACGCGTGCGTGATCTCCCGGTAGGCGGGGTCCCGCGCGGCCAGCGTGTAGAGCTCGTGGGTCAGGACCAGCTCGCGGGGGTCGACCAACGGGTCGGCGGTGATCATGTCGACGACCGCCTGGCGGGCCTTCTCGACCGTGGTCGCCCGCGCCATGTGCTCCTCGAAGCTGTCGCTCACCTGGCGGGCGAACCGTTCGAAGGCCTCGCGCAGGAGCTCGTCGACGTCGGCGAAGTGGTAGGTGATCGAGCCGAGCGGCACGTCCGCGGCCGCGGCGATGCGCCGCGTCGAGGCACCCGCGACCCCCACCTCGCCGATCACCTGCAGGCACGCGTCGATGATCCGGTCGCGGCGCTCGGGGTCGTACCGGCGGCGCCGCGCGGGCTCGGGCGCCACGTCAGTCCTCGGTGATGTCGCGGACCACGCGGGCCGGGTTGCCGACCGCGACGACGTTCGCGGGCAGGTCCTTCGTGACCACCGCGCCCGCGCCGACGACGGTGTTGTCGCCGATGCTCACGCCGGGGCACACGATCACGCCGCCGCCCAGCCAGACGTTGTCGCCGAGCGTGACGGGCCTGGCGGCCTCGAGCTTGTCGCGGCGCGGCTGCGGGGCCACCGGGTGGGTGGGCGTCAGGAGCTGCACGTTGGGGCCGATCTGGCAGTCCTCGCCGATCGTGATGGTGGCGACGTCGAGCGCGGTCAGGTTCGAGTTGACGAACGTGCGCGCGCCGACGTGGATGTTCTCGCCGTAGTCGACCGCGAGCGGCGGCTTGATGTACGCGCCCTCGCCGAGCGTGCCGAGCAGCGCGACGAGGTGCTCGCGGGCGTCGGGCTCTCCCGCCGACTCCGCCCGGTGGTACGCCGCGACCAGCCGCATCGCCTCGCGTGCGATGCGCTCGCTGTCCGGGTCGTCGGCGATGTACAGGTCGCCGGCGAGCATGCGCTCGCGGTTGGTCCGCGGGTCACCGGCGAAGTAGTCACGAGTGCTCATGTGGTCGATCGTACACATGATGCGTACGGTCGACCACAACGCTCTGGCCGGCCTCCTGTCGGGAGGCACGAGTAGCGTGAACGACGCATCGAGCGCGGGCCGCGCGCGGACCACGAGGAGGCCTCATGGACCAGTCGACCGACAGCCCCGCCCTGATCTCACCGGCCACCTTCCACCGTGCGCCAGGCGTCGCGGACTGGCGCGTGACGTCGACCGGGCCGCAGGCCGTGTTCACGGCCACCTCGCTCGCGGACGCGTCCCGGCTCGTCGCACCGGTCGTCGCCGCGGCCGAGCGCTCAGGCGTCCTGCCAGACGTCGACCTGCGCCCCGAGGCCGTCGTCGTCCGCGTGCCGTTCCGCGACCTCGAGGGCATCCCGGCCGCGGCACCCGCCTTCGCCGCGGAGGTGTCCAGGTCCGCAGCCGAGCTCGGGCTGCCGGCCGACCCGGCGCGCGTGCAGGCGATCAACCTCTACGTCGCGCGGCACTCCGGCGTCGACGTGCGCCCGTTCTTCACCGCCGCGCTCGGCTACGACGAGCTGGGTGAGGGCGACGCCGTCGACCCGCTGCGCCGCGGTCCGCTGCTCGCGTTCAACCCCATCGCCGGCGACGTCCCCGGGCGAGGGCGCACGCACCTGGACGTCTTCGTCCCCGCCGACCAGGCCCAGGCCCGGGTCGACGCCGCGCTCGCCGCCGGCGGCCGGCTCGTCGACGACTCCCACGCCCCGGACTGGTGGACGCTCGCATCCCCGGACAACCACGGCGTCGACATCGCCGCCTGGATCGACACCACCGACTGAGGGTGGGGCGCCGCGTCTAGCATGCGAGGCATGAGCGCAGCGCCCGAGAAGGGCAACCGCGACCGCATCCTGGCCGCCGCGCGCGGCCAGTTCGCGGCGCGCGGGTTCGGCGGGACGACGATGCGCGCGATCGCCGCCGAGGCGGGGGTGGACGTCGCGCTGCTCGCGCACTACTTCGGCAACAAGGACGGCCTGTTCGCCCAGGCCATCGCGTTCCCTGCGCCGCCGGCGACGATCCTCGCCGACGTCTTCGCGGGCCCGCGCGACGAGCAGGCCGAGCAGCTGACGCGGCGCTACCTGGGTCTGTGGGAGGACCCCGCGACCGCGCTCCAGATGCGGGTGCTCACCCGCTCGGCGATGGCCGACGAGACGGCTGCGGCCCGACTGCGCGAGATCGTCGGCGGTGCGATGGCGGACGAGCGTGTCGCGGTGGCCCTCCAGGGTCGCCGCGCGGGGTTCGTGACGGCGATGGCGCACCTGGTCGGGGTCGCGGTCGCGCGGCACCTGGCGCGCGTGCCACTCCTGTCGACGATGGACTTCGAGGCGGTCGTCGCCCGGACCACGCCCGCGGTGCGGCTGCACCTCGACACGCCGGACTGACGTCACGCGCGCGCGAGCACCAGCATCCGCTCCTCGATCGTCGCCGGGACCGCCTCGACGGTCCCCTCGATGCCCGCCCCGTCCAGGATCGAGCGCACCTGCGCGGGATCGGTGTCGGCGACGCGGACCGCGCGGCCGTCGAGGATCACAGGCACTCCGGCCGCGTTGAGCGCGGCGAACGTCGCCGACCAGTCGTCGGTCCGCACGGACAGCGCCCGGGTGTCGCCGACGACGTCCGCCTCGCTGCCCTGCGCCACGAGCTCACCGTGCGACATGAGCAGCAGGCGGTCGCACTGCTGCGCCTCCTGCATGTAGTGCGTGGTCACCAGGACCCCGACGCCCTCGTCGGACTGCGCCCGGATCGTGTCCCACAGCCGTGCGCGGGCCAGCGCGTCGACGCCCGACGTCGGCTCGTCGAGCAGCACGAGCTCCGGGCCGTGGCTCAACGCGGCGACGAAGGCCGCCTGCCGCTGGGCACCGAGCGGCATGGATCCCACCAGCACCTTCGCGTACGGCAGCAGGTCGTCGGGCAGCGAGGGAACAGCCGTGCCGTACGTCTCGGCGACGAAGTCCAGGTTCTCGGCCAGCGTCAGGTCCCGGTACAGGCCCAGGTTCTGGGGCACGTACCCGACGCGGCGGCGCCGCTCCCGGTTGGGCGGGCCGCCGAGCATCGTCACGGCCCCGTCCGAGACCGGCAGCAACCCGAGAAGCATCCGCATCAGGGTCGTCTTGCCGGCGCCGTTGGCGCCCAGCAGCCCGACGACCTCGCCGTGGCCGACCTCCATCGACACGTCGCTCACGGCCGTGAAGTGCCCGAACCGGCGCGTCACGGCGTCGGCGCGCAGGGCGACGTCGCCGCTCACGCCGACACCCCCGCGAGCCGGCGAACCAGGGACAACGCGATCACGATGTCCTCGAGGTCGGGGGCGACGACCTCCCGGTCGGCCGACGCGTCGTCGTCGGGCCAGTACTCGTGCCGGTCGTGGCCCCGCCGCCACGACCACGCCTCACGCACGGGGGTCGACGCGCTGGTCACGGTCCCGGAGAAGGTTGCGCGGACCTCGTCGTACGAGCCCTGCACCAGCACCTCGCCGCCGTCCAGCACCACCAGGTGCCCCGCCCGCTCGGCCTCGTCGAGGTAGGTCGTCGACATGATCACCGCGGCACCCGACGCGGCCTCCTGCGCGATCAGACGCCACAGGTCGACGCGGCTGACGGGATCGACGCCCGTGCTCGGCTCGTCCAGCACCACGAGGCCCGGGCGGTGGACGATCGCCATGAGGAAGCCGAGCTTGCGGCGCATCCCGCCCGACAGCTGGGAGGCGAGCCGGTCCTTCGCCGCGGTGAGGTCCGCGGCCGCGAGCAGCTCGCTGCGTCGCTCGTCGCGCGCCGCACCCGTCAGCCCGTACGCACCCGCGGCGAAGTCCAGGTTCTGTGCGACGGTCAACGCCGCCCAGCTCCCGGACGAGGCCGGCAGGAACCCCAGCTCGGCCTTCGCCGGTGCGCTCACGCGCCCCGCGTCCGGGCTCGCCTCGCGCACGAGCGTCCGCAGCAGCGTCGTCTTGCCCGCGCCGTCGCCGCCGACCACCGCCACGACCGTCCCGGCCGGGACCTCGATCGTGACGTCCCGCAGCGCGGTCGTGTCCCCGAACGTGACGCTCACGTCCTCGACGCCGAACGTCATGCCCGCACCTTGCGCTCTGGCGCGAGGTCTCGACGGAACCGCAACGTCGCCGCCGTGAAGATGACGACGGCCATCACGGTCAGCACGACGAACGACGGCCACAGCGAGTCGATGCCCGCGCCGCGCAGCATCACGCCCTGCGAGATCTTGGTGAAGTACGTCAGCGGCAGGATGTAGCCGATCCACCGGACACCCGCGGCCATCGCGTCGAGCGGGAAGATCATGCCGGACAGCAGGATCTGCGGCAGGAGGACGAAGAACGCGGACTGGATCGCCTGGCCGGCCGTCTGCGAGATGGTCGAGATGAAGACCCCGATGCCGAGCACGGCGAACAGGAAGATCGCAGCCCCCAGGGCGAAGACGAGCACGTTGCCGTTGAACGGCACGTCGAACAGCAGCATGCCGAGCACGGTCACGACGGCCATGTCGATCGCGGCGAGCAGGAAGTACGGCGCGATCTTGCCGAGGATCACCGTCCCCGGCTTGATGGGCATCACGGCGAGCTGCTCGAGCGTGCCCGCCTCCCGCTCGCGGACCAGACCGATGCTCGTGACGATCGTGCCGATGAACGTCAGGATCAGCCCGATGATCGCGGGGACCATGACCCACGCCGTCGTCAGGTCGGGGTTGTAGAGGACCTCGGGCTCGATCTTCCCGGCGGTCGCGTTGACCGCACCCAGGATCGTCTGCGCCGCGAAGAGGTTCGAGCCGTCGATCAGCGCGGTCGGCGCCCCGCTGCCGGTAACGATCGCGACGTCGACCTCGTCGTCGCGCAGCAGGTCGCGCGCGTCCGCGTCGGTCGCGTCCGCGTCGACCGTCTCGACCTCGAACAGCTCCGGCAGCGACGCGGCGACCTGCTCCGCCTGCGGCCCGACGACCGCCGCGGAGACGTGGTCGACGTAGAAGTTGGCGGCGTACCCGAAGATGACCAGCAGGATCAGCGGCAGCCCGACGAGCAGACCCAACGTGCGCCGGTCCCGCAGCAGCTCGCGGAACTCCTTGACGATCATCGCCTTCATCCCGGCAACGCTAGGCCCGCGAGGCGACTGAGGTCAACGTTTGTTGAGTAGGTCTGGGCCCGCATCGCGTGGCCTCCCGCGCACAAATGCGTGGACGACGGCGAGGCCGCTCGGCACGCTCGACCCATGACCACCGACGCCGCCGACTTCTACACCGGGATCGTCGCCGACGTGTACGGCCTGCTGCGCGGGACGCCCTTCGACGCCGAGCCGTACCTGGCCTTCGTCCGGGCCGAGGGGGAACCCGCGCTCGAGCTCGGCTGCGGCGACGTCGGTCCGTTCCTCGAGCTCGTCCGGCAGGGCCTCGACGTCGAAGGGGTCGACTCGTCGGCGGACATGGTGCGCCGGTGCCGCGAGCGCGCGGCGCGCGAGGGCCTCCGCCCGACGGTCCACCACCAGCGCATGGAGGACCTCACGCTCGAGCGGAGGTTCCGCGCGATCTACCTCGCCGGTCCGACGTTCAACCTCCTGCCCGACGATGCGACGGCGGCACGCGCGCTCGCGGCGATCGGCCGCCACCTCGCCCCCGGCGGCGCCGCCCTCGTCCCGCTGTGGGCACCACCCCCGACCCCTCGCGACGAGATCGGTCGCGTGCGGGAGGCATCGAGCGACGGGCGGCGAGCCACGTTCGCGATCCTCGACGAGCTGCACGACCCCCGGACCCGGACGCGCACCAGCCGCGTGCGCTACGAGCTCGAGGGCGCCCACGGGGTCGACGTGCTGGAGCGGGACTGGGTCCTGCACTGGTACACGACCGACGGCTTCCGTCAGATGGCCGGCGACGCGGGCCTCGTCGTCGAGGCGGTCGACGAGCCGCGGCCCGACGAGAGCGTCGTGCTGCTGCGGGCGGCTCCCCGCTCCAGGGGCTGAGCCCGCCGCTCGCGGATGCCCCGGCCGGGCCTCAGCCCGCGGCGTACTCGTCGTCGGTCACGTGCTCGAGCCAGGTCGTCGACGCGGCGGCGTCGTCGGCGTTCTCCGACATCGCCAGGTGCACCATGAAGTCGGCGGGCGTGGCGCCGTGCCAGTGCTCCTCGTCCGGCGGGCAGTAGACCGTCTGCCCCGGCAGCACGCGCACGACGTCCTGCCCCCGCGACTGCACGAGGGCCACCCCGGACAGCACGTGCAGCGTCTGGCCGCGCGCGTGCCGGTGCCAGGCCGTGTGGGCGCCGGGCGCGAACCGCACGAGGCCGACGATCATGCGCTGGTCGCCCTCCTGGGGCGTCGCCAGCATGTCCACCCACACGTCGCCCGTGAAGCGCTCGGGCGGGTTCTTGACGGTCGGCTGCTTGTCGATGATCCGCATCAGCGGGCCTCCATCGGGGAGTCGGCGGTGGTCAGCGTGGTCGCGGCCCAGGACGCCAGCAGGGCCAGCCCGTCGGCAGACGACGACGCGGGCACGGCCGTGTAGACGTTGAGCTGCAGCCCCGGATCGGCGGGCAGGAGCAGGGCCTCGTAGTCGAGCTCGAGCGTCCCGACCGCCGGGTGGTGGAAGACCTTCGTGCCGGAGCGGTGGTAGCGCACGTCGTGCGACGCCCAGAGCCGCCGGAAGTCCTCGCTGCGCGTGGACAGCTCGCCGACGAGGTCGGTCAGGCGCTTGTCGTAGGGGTTGCGGCCCGCCTCGGAGCGCAGGATCGCGACGCCGTCATGCGCGATCCGCTCGGCCTTGTCGCCCCAGAACGCGCGAGCGCCGGCGGGGTCAAGGAACTGGAAGCGGGCCGTGTTGACCGGTCGGCCGGGCGTATGGGTGGGCGAGTCGTAGAGCGGTGCGTACAGCGCGCGCCCGAGCAGGTTGGCGTGCAGGACGTCGAGACGCCCGTTGCGCACGAACGCCGGCGCGTCCAGCGCGTCGACCACGCGCCGCATCGCCGGCCGGATCACCGGGGCGGGGGCGTGGCGGGCCCGCGAGCGCGCGGCGCCGGACGCGTTGGCCGCCCGGGCCAGGTCGAGCAGGTGACCCCGCTCGGCCTCGTCGAGCTGCAGCGCCTCGGCGAGCGACTCCAGCACGTCCTCGGAGACGCCCGCGAGGTTCCCGCGCTCCATGCGGGTGTAGTAGTCCACGCTGACCCCGGCCAGCATCGCGACCTCCTCGCGGCGCAGACCCGGCACGCGGCGGTTGCCGCCGTACGCCGGCAGGTTCGCGAGCTCGGGGGTGAGGCGCCCGCGGCGAGTCGTGAGGAACTCGCGGGTCTCGGCTCTCAGGTCCATCCCTCGACCGTACGGTCCCGGGACCGCCGTCGGGAGGTACTGGCGTTACCGGGCACGACCCGCCCTCCCACACCGCGCGCCACGTCCCTAGCGTGGAGGTCATGACGACGATCCCCACCCTCACCCTGAACAACGGCGTGACCATGCCTGCCCTCGGGTTCGGCGTGTTCCAGTCGAAGCCCGACGAGACCGTCGCGGCGGTCGCGACCGCGCTGGAGACCGGCTACCGGCACGTCGACACCGCCGCCGCGTACGGCAACGAGCGCGAGGTCGGCCAGGCGATCCGCGAGTCCGGGCTGCCGCGCGACGACGTGTTCGTCGAGACCAAGGTCTGGGTCTCCGACTACGGCTACGACCAGACCCTGCACGCGTTCGACAAGGCCACCGGCAAGCTGGGCGTCGACCGCCTCGACCTGCTGATCCTGCACCAGCCCGCCCCCGACCGCTTCGACCTGACGGTCGCCGCCTACCGCGCGCTGGAGAAGCTGCTCGCCGACGGTGGCGTCCGCGCGATCGGCGTCAGCAACTTCATGCCGCACCACCTGGAGTCCCTGCTCGAGCAGGTCGAGGTGGTCCCCGCGGTCAACCAGGTCGAGCTGCACCCGTACTTCACGCAGCCCGCCGTCCAGGCGGCCGACGAGCAGCACGGCGTGCTCACGCAGGCGTGGTCGCCCATCGGCGGCATCACGTTCTACCCCGGCTGGGGCGACGACACCCGGCGCAGCACGCTCGACGACCCGACGATCGCCGGGATCGCCGCCGCGCACGAGCGGACCCCGGCCCAGGTGATGCTGCGCTGGCACCTCCAGCAGGGCCGCTCCGCGATCCCCAAGTCCGTCACCCCGTCGCGCATCGCGGAGAACTTCGACGTCGCCTCCTTCGACCTGGCGGCCGACGAGCTCGCGGCGATCGACGCGCTCGACACGGGCGTCCGCGGCGGCCCGGACCCCGACGTCCCGCGGCCGGAGTTCTTCGCCCGCGAGATCCCCGAGGCCTGACGGTCGTTCTCCCCCGACCGACCGACAGCACCACCACCCACGGAGACACTGTGCTTGCCACCTTCATGTACGGCGCCGGCGACGTCCGCGTCGAGACCGCGCCCGACCCCGTGATCCAGCAGCCCACCGACGCGGTCGTCCGCGTCGTGCGGGCCTGCGTGTGCGGGTCCGACCTGCACGGCTACCACTCCATGGAGCCGACCACGACCGGCCGGCCCATGGGCCACGAGCTCATCGGCGTGGTCGAGGAGACCGGCTCCGCCGTGACGTCGCTCCGCCCCGGCGACCTCGTCGTCGCACCGTTCGCCTACCAGGACAACACGTGCCCCGTGTGCCGCGACGGCTTCCAGACGGCGTGCCCGCACGGCGGCTTCTACGGCAACCGCGAGACCGGCGGCCTGCAGGCCGAGCGGGCCAGGATCCCGATGGCCGACGGCAGCCTCGTCGTCGTCCCGGACACCGACCCGGCCACGGCCGACCCGGCCCTGCTCGCGTCGCTGCTGGCCCTGTCCGACGTCTACCTCACCGGCCACCACGCCGCGCACATGGGGCGCGTCGAGCCCGGCAAGACGGTGACCGTGATCGGTGACGGCGCCGTCGGGCTGTCCGCGGTGCTCGCGTCGCGGCGGCTGGGCGCCGAGCGGATCATCCTCATGGGCCGGCACACCGACCGCACCGACCTGGGCCGCGACTGGGGCGCCACCGACGTGGTCGCCGAGCGCGGTGACGAGGGCGTCGCGCGGGTCATGGAGCTGACCGGCGGCGAGGGCTCGCACGTCGTGCTCGAGGCGGTCGGGCTCATGCCCGCGTACGAGCAGGCGTTCGGGATCGTGCGGCCCGGCGGCGTCATCTCCCGCGTCGGCGTCCCGCAGTACGAGGACGCGCCCGTGGGTTTCGGGTCGCTGTTCGGCAAGAACGCGACGCTGACCGGCGGCCCCGCGCCCGTGCGCGCCTACCTCGAGGACGCCATCGCGCAGGTGCTCGCGGGCGAGATCGACCCCGGCCGGGTCTTCGACCGCGAGCTCCCGCTGGCCGACGCCGCCGAGGCCTACCGCCTCATGGACGCGCGCGAGTCCCTCAAGGTCGCGCTCCGCCCGTGACGCCCCGCCCGTGATCCCGACCGAGAGGACCACCATGCCCACCTGGGAGAACACCGACCAGCTGACCGCGATCGATGCCGGCAGCGAGCTGCGCGTCGCCCCCGACCGGCCCGACGGCTCGCGTCAGGCGCCGCGGATCATCTGGCACGTCGTCGTCGACGGGGCGCTGTTCGTCCGGTCGGCGCACGGCGCGGACGGCGCCTGGTACCGCGCCGCGCTGCGCACCGGCACGGGCTCGATCGACGCGGGTGGTGTGCGCACCGACGTCACCTTCACGCCCGACCACGCGCACGACGACGCGATCGACGCCGCGTACCGCGCCAAGTACGGCACCGGCTCCGCGGTCCGGTCCATCACGAGCGCGGTCGCCACCCCGACGACCCTGCGCGTCGACCCGCGCTGAGCAGGAGGAACGATGCCCACCCCGACCGCCCAGGCCAACCACGACGCCCTGTTCCCCGGGCACGTCGACGCTCGCCGTCACCGACCCCGAGCTGATCGAGATCTTCGACGACATGGCGTTCGACGAGGTCCTGGAGGACAGCGAGCTCACGCCCCGCCTGCGGCTCATCACCCAGCTCGCGGCGCTGATCGGCGCCGGCGCCACGGCGGAGTTCCGGGCGATGCTCGGCGCTGCCCTGGCCGTCGGCGTCACGCCCGTCGAGGCCAAGGAGATCGTCTACCAGTCCGTGCCCTACGTCGGCATGGGCCGCGCGTTCGACATCCTGCACGCGACGAACGACGTGCTCACCGCCCGCGGCGTCGAGCTGCCGCTTCCCGGCCAGTCGACGACGACGCGCGAGACCCGCGCCGCCGACGGCCGCGCCGTGCAAGAGGGCATCGTCGGTGCCGACAGGGTCGCCGCGATGTACGCAGGAGCACCCGACGACGAGCAGCACATCCAGCGGCTCCTGTCGGCGCACTGCTTCGGCGACCACTACACCCGCACGGGCCTCGACGTCCCGACGCGGGAGCTGGTCACCCTCGCGCTGCTCGTCGGGCTGGGCGGCGCCGACGCCCAGGTGCGCGGGCACGTCGCCGCCAACCTGAACGTCGGCAACGACCGCTCCGTGCTGATCGACGTCGTCACCCAGCTCCTGCCGTTCGTCGGCTACCCCCGCACGCTCAACGCGCTGGCCGCGATCGACGAGATCGCCCCCGCCGCCTGACCGAAGGAGAACCCCATGCAGTACCGACCGCTCGGCCGCACCGGCGTCCAGGTCAGCCCGCTGACCCTCGGAGCGATGATGTTCGGCCCGTGGGGCAACGACGACGAGGCCGACTCGATCCGCATCATCCGTCGCGCCCTGGACGCGGGGATCAACGTCGTGGACACCGCCGACGTCTACTCCGCGGGCGTCTCCGAGGAGATCGTCGGCAAGGCGATCGCCGACCGTCGCGACGACGTCTTCCTGGCGACGAAGTTCTTCATGCCGATGGGCGACGACCCCAACCACCGCGGCGGTTCGCGCCGCTGGATCATGCGCAGCGTCGAGGACTCGCTGCGGCGGCTCGGCACCGACCACATCGACCTCTACCAGGTGCACCGCCCCTCCCCCGACACCGACGTCGCCGAGACCCTCGGCGCGCTGACCGACCTGGTCCGCCAGGGCAAGGTCCGCTACATCGGGTCGTCGTCGTACGCGGCGTCGCAGATCGTCGAGGCGCAGTGGGTGTCCCGCGAGCGCAACCTCGAACGGTTCGTCACCGAGCAGCCGCCCTGTTCGATGCTCGTGCGCGGCATCGAGGAGGACGTCCTGCCGACCGCGCGGCGCCACGGCATGGGGACGCTGACCTACTCGCCCCTGTCCGGTGGCTGGCTCTCGGGCCGCTGGCGCAAGGACGCGGCGTCCAGCCCCACGTCGTCCGCACGTCCGAACGCCCGGTTCGACATGTCGTCGCCCGCCAACCAGCGCAAGCTCGACGTCGTCGAGGACCTCGCCCTGCTCGCCGAGGAGGCCGGGCTCTCGCTGCTCGAGATGGCCATCGCGTTCGTCGTCAACCACCCCGGTGTCACGTCGGCGATCGTCGGCCCCCGGACGATGGAGCAGCTCGAGTCGTACCTGCCGGCGGCCGAGCTCACGCTCAGCAGCGACGTGCTCGACCGCATCGACCAGATCGTCGCTCCCGGCGTGACGCTCAACCCGGACGACAACAGCTACGGCGCCGACGAGCTGCGGGTGGAGAACCGGCGGCGGTGACCGGCCGGTCTGCCGGGCACGCCGAGCCGCTGGACGCCGGGCCGGGTCAGTTCAACGCCATCCCCGGGATGCGCGCGCGGATCGCCTCCATCTCCGCCTCGTCGGACACGCCCTGGAAGTCGTACCGCGGGGTGTACGGCGCCTCGAGCCTGCGCGCCTGGTCGTCGGACAGGTCGACGTCGAGCGACGCGACCGCCTCGTCGATCTGCTCGACCGTGCGCGCACCCACGAGCGGCGCGGTGACGACGGGCTGGCGTCGGAGCCACGCGAGCGCGACCTGCGCGCGGCTGACGCCGAGCTCGTCGGCCACCTCGCCGACGGCCGTGACGATCGCGCGGTTCGAGTCCTGCTCCGTCGGCGAGTAGAGCAGGTCCGCGTAGTCGCCGTCGCTCGCGGAGCGCGCGGAGGAACGCGCGTCGTCCCACGCGCGCGCGAGCCGGCCTCGCGCCAGCGGGCTCCAGACCACCGTCCCCACGCCCTCGTCCAGGCAGAGCGGGATCATCTCGCGCTCCTCCTCCCGGGCGAGCAGGTTGTAGTGGTCCTGCATCGAGACGAACCGCGCCCAGCCGTGCTGCTTCTGCAGGTGCAGCGCCTTGGCGAGCTCCCAGGCGTGCATCGACGACGCGCCGAGGTACCGCACCTTCCCGGCCCGGACCAGGTCGTCGAGCGCCTCCAGCGTCTCCTCCAGCGGTGTCGCGTGGTCGTTGCGGTGCACCTGGTACAGGTCCACGTAGTCGGTGCCGAGCCGACGCAACGAGTGGTCGATCTCGGTCATGATCGCCTTGCGGGACAACCCGCGACCGTTGGGGCCGGTCCGCATGGGGTGGCGCAGCTTGGTCGCGACGACGACCTCGTCGCGGTCGGCGAAGTCCTTGAGGGCGCGCCCCAGGATCTCCTCGCTCGACCCGTTCGAGTACATGTTGGCGGTGTCGAAGAAGTTGATGCCCGCCTCGAGGGCGTGGCGCACGAGCGGGCGCGCATCCTGCTCGCCGAGGGACCACACGGGATGCCCCCGGTCGGGCTCGCCGTAGGTCATGGCGCCGATGGCCACCGGGGAGACGTCCAGGCCGGTGCTGCCGAGCTTGATGTACCGCATGATGCTCCTCTAGAGTTCCGGAGATGTCTCCGGATACCTTACCGGAGAACTCTCCGGATGACGAGGGTGGGCATGGTTCGAGCAGACGCCCGGGAGAACCGGGAGCGGATCCTGGAGGCGGCGCGCGATGCGTTCGCCGCCGACGGCTCCGCGTCGACCAACCAGATCGCCCAGCGCGCGGGCGTCGGGCCCGGCACCCTGTACCGCCACTTCCCCACGCGCGAGGCGCTCGTGCTGGCCGTCTACCAGCACGAGGTCGCCCGGATCGTCGACCTCGTGCCGCAGCTCCTGCGCGACCACGCACCCGTGGAGGCGCTGCGCCTGTGGACCACCGAGCTGGTCGCCGCGATGCGGGCCAAGCACGGGCTGGGCCACGCCCTGGACCCGGCCGCGCAGGCCGCCGTGACCGAGCAGACGTACGGCCCCGTCATCGGTGCGATCACGACCTTGCTGGACGCCGGCAAGAGCGACGGCTCGATCCGCGCCGATGCCGACGCGGCCGACTTCCTCCAGCTCACCGGAGCGCTGTGGCGGGCCGCGAGCGGGCCCGAGGACCGGTCGCCCCGCCTGCTCGCTCTCGTGCTCGACGGCCTGCGGCCGCCACCGGCCCGCTGAGCCCGGTGCCGCCCGACGGACCCCCCCGGCCGCGCCGACCGGCCGCTACCGTGGCGCGATGGCCACGGTGCGCGTCAACGGCACGACCCTCGGCGTCGAGTCCCTCGGGCGCGACACCGACCCCGTCGTCCTGCTCGCGGGCGGGACGACGATGCTGTCCTGGCCGGACGCCCTCTGCGAGCGCCTCGCCGCCGGTGGTCGCCGCGTGGTGCGCTACGACCTGCGCGACAGCGGTGAGTCGACGACGGTCGATCCGAGCGCCCCCGACTACACGCTCCGCGACCTCGCGGCGGACGCGGCGGCCCTCGCCCAGGCGTTGGACGGTGGGCCCGCGCATCTCGCCGGGATCGGGGTGGGCGGCATGGTCGCCCAGGTGGCGGCGCTCGACCACCCCCACGCCTTCTCGGCCCTCACGCTGGTCGGCACCCGCCCCGTCGCCCCGGGGCCGCCCGACGACGACCTCCCCGACCACGACCGGTCGACGATGGCCCGGCTCGTCGCCCGACCGGTTCCGGACTGGGCCGACCGCGACGCCGTCGCAGATCACGCCGCCGCCGGCGCCCTCGTCCTCGGCGACGACCCGGAGCAGGCGCGCGCACGGGCCGCACGCATCTGGGACCGGACGCCCGGCACCGCACCGGCGGTCCAGCTGGCGAACCAGGTGGGGCTCGTCTTCGCGAGGCTGGACTGCACGCCGAGGTGGCGCGAGCGGCTGGCGGGGATCGGGGTCCCGACGCTCGTCGTGCACGGCCGCCGCGACCCGTTCTTCCCCGTGGGCAACGGCGAGGCGATCGCGCGGGAGATCCCCGGCGCCCGGCTGCTGGTCCTGGAGCACGCAGCCACCGCGATCCCGGACGCGGCGGCGCCCGAGGTCGCCGACGCGATGCTCCTGCTCGGCTGACGCCCCGTGGCCTGAACGGCGCGGACGTCGAGCTCGACCCTGTACGCGGCGGCCGGCCCTGGAGCGCGGCGGAAGTCGAGCTCGCCGACGTCAGCGAGCAGGACCGTCGTCAGCGACGGCGCGTGAGGAGGGGGACGTAGACGTCGTCGACGATCTCGTCGATCACGTCGTCGGGCACCTGGCCCAGCCGCATCACGGCCTCGTTGCGGTACAGGTCGAACGCGACCGAGCGCATCCGGGGCGTCAGGCCGGCCGGATCGACCTCTCCACGCGCGATCGCCCGGTCGACGATCTCGTCGAACCGGTTGGTGCGACCGGCGATCATCTCGTCGCGCAGCTGGGCGAGGTTGGTCCCGGTCTCCAGGAAGTAGCCGCCCAGGTACGCGACGAGCAGCGTCGAGACGGACCCCCGCTTCTCGTTGGACTGGCGCAGGGCCTGGCGCATGTCCTCGGCCAGGGTGCCGGTGTCGGGCGTGACGAACTCGGTCAGCGTCGTCGTGCGGACGACGGCCGCGCGCACCAGCTCCGGCTTGGTGGGCCAGCGGCGGGCGAGCACCGGGCGGCTGGTGCCGGCGCGCTGCGCGACGGAGTCGAGCGTGAGCGCGCCGTAGCCCACCTCGACGAGCTCCTCCCAGGTGGCGTCGAGCAGCGCGGCCTCGAGCGCGGCGCCGCGGCGTCGGCGGCGCGGCTCGTCGTCCTCAAGATGCACTTGCGCATCCTAACGCGCACCAGGTACGTTCCGGGATTAGAAGCAGCCTCGCATCTTATGAACGGAGCATCGGCATGGCTCAGGACACGGCCACCCAGGCCGACGACGCGCTCGACCCAGAGCTCAAGCGGCTCGCCACCGCGATCATCGTCGGCGCGATCGCCGTCATCCTCGACACGACCATCGTCAGCGTCGGCATCCACGAGCTCGGTACCGACCTCGGCGCGAGCGTCGGCACCATCCAGTGGGTCTCGACCGCGTACCTGCTCGCGATGTTCGTCACGATCCCGATGTCCGGCTGGGCGCAAGGTCGGCTCGGCTCCAAGCGCCTGTGGATCGTCGGCCTCTCGACCTTCCTGCTGGGCTCCGCCCTGTGCGCGATGGCGTGGAGCGCCCCCAGCCTCATCGCGTTCCGCGCGGTGCAGGGCATCGGCGGTGGCGTCCTCATGCCGCTCATGACGACGCTGCTCATGCAGGCCGCGCACGGCCGCAACGTCGGCCGGCTCATGGCCAGCGTGAGCCTGCCCGCGGCGCTCGGCCCCATCCTCGGGCCCGTGCTCGGCGGCGTGATCCTGCACTACGCGTCGTGGCAGTGGATGTTCCTGGTGAACCTGCCGCTGGGCGCGGTCGGCCTGTGGCTCGCGGTCCGCATGATCCCCGCCGACCTGCCGGCCCGCCGCGTCCCGCTCGACGCGGTCGGCGTGGCACTGGTCTCCCCCGGCATCGTCGGTGTCATCTACGGCCTGACGCAGGTCGGCGAGCTGGGCGGCTTCGACCACGCCCGCGTCCTGGTCCCCCTGGTCGCGGGCCTCGCCCTCATCGGCGCCTTCGCGTGGTGGGCCGCCCGACGAGGGCCGAGCGCACTCATCGACGTCCGCCTGTTCGGGCACGCTCCCCTGCGCACGTCCTCGATCCTGATGTTCCTCACCGGCATCGGCCTCTACGGCGCGATGCTCCTGCTCCCGCTGTACTGGCAGCAGGTCCGCGGCGAGGACGCGCTCGGCGCCGGCCTGCTGCTGGTGCCGCAGGGCGTCGGCGCGCTCGCGTCGCGCACCATCGCGGGCCGGCTGACCGACTCGATCGGCGGACGCTGGGTGGCGGTGGCGGGGTTCGCGGTGGTCAGCCTAGCGACGGTCCCGTTCGCGCTCGCCGACGAGCACACCGCCATGTGGACGCTCATGCTCGCGCTGCTGGTGCGCGGGTTCGGCCTCGGCGCGGTGTTCATCCCGCTGATGGCCGTCGCCTTCTCCGGCCTCGAGCGCGACGAGATGCCGCACGCGAGCATCGTCACGCGCGTGGCCCAGCAGCTCGGCGGGTCGTTCGGCACCGCGGTGCTGGCGGTGATCCTGGTCAGCGCCGCCGCCGGAGCGGCGTCGCTGCACGACCTCGCCGGCGCGTTCGACACCGCGTTCTGGTGGGCCGCGGGCTTCACCGCCGTCGCCGCGGTCCTGTCGCTGCTGCTGCCGGGACGCGTGCGCGTCGCAGCGGCCGGCGCCCGGACGCCGTGACACCTGCGACAGTCGGCCGCGCGCGTGTGAGCGGCTCCACGACGTGCTCGAATAGCCGTGCACCGGGGGTGACGTAGGCGCCAGGTCATCCCATCGCGCCGTTCGCGGGTACTGACCTGGTCGTCCGCGACTTCCTACGCACGGCCACGTCCCGCACCCCGGGCCGGCGGGCGGCCCGGGGACGCAGGAACACCGCGGTCTCAGTCGCGGCTGAACGCGGCCATCGACTCCCGCTCCAGGTCGAGGTACGGGTCGTCGCCCGGCTTGAAGAGCACCCGGTCGATGCGGGCGCCGGTCAGCGCGAACGGTGAGCTGTAGTCGCTCGAGACCGGCTGGCCGCGGTCACGGCCGACGTTGTTGCCCTCGCCGGACAGCGAGAAGAACGACGGCTGCACCTTCATGTCCATCGTGGCGACCTGCTCGCCGTTGACGTACAGCACGCCCGTCCCCGTCGGCAGGGTGCCGTCGAGGCCCGTCTTGGTGAACTCGACCCCGACGGTCACGTCACCCGTGGGCACCGGCGCCGACGACGTCATCTTCTGCTCGAACCGGCCCAGCACGTTGTACACGTAGTGCAGGTGCCCGTCCTGGATGTACAGCGAGTGCCCACCGAATCGACCACCCCCGGCGAAGACGACGCCCTCGCAGGAGGCGTCGTCCACGGTCATCCAAGCGATGACGCGGAACGAACGCCCGACGATCGGCAGGACCCGCTCGGCGATCTCGGCGCCACCCGGGTAGAGCAGGATCTCTCCCTTGTCCCCCATCGCGGAGGGTCGTTCCACGTTCATGAGCTCGAGCGCCTGCCGGTCGTCGAGCGGGTAGCCGTTGTAGAGGCGCGCCTGCTCGTCCCAGAGATCCTGCAGCTCGGCCAGCAGCTCGGGGCGGTCGGCGGCGCGGTCGTGCATCTGGTTGCGATCGTTGTGGAGGTCGTACAGGGCCCAGCGATCCTGGTCGAAGTTCCCCCACCCCGACGGCGCCGGGGCATGAACCGTGTTGGCCTGCCAACCGTCACGCCAGATCGCCCGCGTGCCGAGCATCCCGTAGAACTGGCTGTGCTTCGGCGACGCGGCCGCCTCGTCCTGCAGCACGCCGGCCATGCTCACACCCTCGAGCGGCACCTGGCGGGCGCCGCGCAGCGTCTCGGGCAGCTCCACCCCGAGAAGCTCGTACAGCGTCGGGACGACGTCGCTGACGTGCAGGTACTCGTCCCGGACCTCCCCCCGCGCCGCCAGGCCCTGGGGCCAGCAGATCGCGAAGGGGTCCGCGGTCCCGCCCTCCCAGGACGCATGCGTCTTGTACATCTTGAACGGGGTGTTGAACGCCATCGCCCAGCCGTTGCTGTAGTGCGGGTGCGTCGTCTCGCTGCCGAGATCGTCGATGTGGGCCAGGCTGTCCGCGATGTCCTCGGTCAAGCCGTTGTACCAGACGTTCTCGTTGACCGACCCGCCCGGCCCACCTTCGGCGGAACCGCCGTTGTCGGACAGCGTCACGATGATCGTGTTCTCGAACTGACCGGTCTGCTCGAGGTAGTCGAGCAGGCGGCCGGCCTGCGCGTCGGTGTACGACGCGAACCCGGCGTAGACCTCGGCCTGACGTACGAACAGCGCCCGCTCGTCGTCGCTCAGCTCGTCCCACGGCGTGACGACCTCCGACGGCAGCCACGGCGTGCCGTCGGCGCTCGTCTCAGCCTGGACCGGGTTGATGTCAGGGAGCTCGACGTCCTGCGGGACGAGCCCGAGCTCCTTCTGCCGGGCGAGCGTGGCGACGCGGTATGCCTCGTAGCCGTCGTCGAACTTTCCCTTGTACTTGTCGGCCCACTCCTGGAACACGTGGTGGGGTGCGTGGCAGGCCCCCGGTGCGAAGTACATCAGCCACGGCTTGGTCGGCGCCGTGGCCACCGAGTCGGCGATGAACTCGATCGCCTTGTCCGCCAGGTCCTTGGACAGGTGATATCCCTCCGCCGGGGTGGCGGGCGGGTCGACCTGGTGGTTGTCGTACCAGAGGTCCGGGTACCACTGGTCGGTGAGGCCCCCGAGGAAGCCGTAGAAGCGGTCGAAGCCTCGGCCCAACGGCCAGGTGCGCTTCGACGAGCCGAGCGACATCTCCGTGCCGGGGGACAGGTGCCACTTGCCGACGCACATGGTGTTGTAGCCGGACTCGCGCAAGACCTCGGAGATCAGCCCCGTCTCAGGCGGCACGTAGCAGGACAGGCCCGGGAAGCCGCTGGCCAGCTCGCCGATGGTGCCCATCCCCGTCGTGGTCGCGTTCCTGCCCGTGAGCAGGGACGCGCGTGTGGGCGAGCACAGCGCGGTCGTGTGGAACTGCGTGAACCGGACACCCGCCTCCGCGATCCGGCGCATGTTCGGCATCTCGATCAGACCGCCGAACATGTCCCAGGAGCCGTAACCCATGTCGTCCCACACGATGAACAGCACGTTGGGAGCCCCGTCCGGCGCCTGCGGCTCGAGGAACGGACCCCAGTCCTGCTCCGAGGTGCGGATGTCGGGCTCGATCCTGCCCGCGAAGTCAGCCACGTGCACACCTCCATGAACGCGCGCCGCGACCAGGGTGGCCGGGTCTACCGCCATCCTGCCCGATTCCCGTGCCGATGCCAGCGGGCCCGCAGGTCTTGTCTCCCGGTCAAACGATCAGGTCAGCGGCGCAGCGAAACCCCAGGTGCGTCGTGGCGCTGTCGTCGCTCTGAGGCGAACGTGCGGCCGGACGGTAGCGCCGACAGTACTCCGGGGCACACAGGTGCGATCCACCTTTCGTCACGCGCATCACGCGGGGCGAGGTCGTCGGCGCGAGCAGGTTCGTCCGGCCCCCGACGTCGGGGACCCCCGGGCCGGGCGGGACGTGGCGGGGAGCAAAGACGTCGCTCGTCCGCTCCCAGACGTTGCCGATCATGTCCACGAGCCCGAACGGGTTGGCGTCGTAGCTCCCGACCGGCGACGTGCCGCCCCAGCCGGCGTTCCGGTAGGGGAAGTCACCGACCCACGTGTTCGCCATGCGTCGTCCCTGCGGAACCAGCGCGTCACCCCACGCGTACTCGGCGCGATCGAGCCCACCGCGCGCTGCTCTCTCCCACTCCACCTCGGTCGGCAGCCGCCGGCCGGCCCAGCGGGCATAGGCCGCCGCGTCCGCGTACGCGACGTGGACGACCGGATGGTCGGCACGGTCGGCGACATCGCTGCCCGGCCCCTCGGGATGACGCCACGACGCACCGGGCTGCCACCGCCACCATCCTCGCCAGTCCCGCAGGTCGACGGGACCGTCCGTCGGTGTGAACACCACGGAGCCTGGCACCACCGTCGCCGGATCCGCGCCCGGGAAGTCGGCGGGATCCGGAGCGCGCTCCGCGACCGTCACCCAGGAGGTGGCAGCGACGAACTCGGCGAACTGGGCGTTCGTCACCGGATGACGCTCCAGCCCGAAAGCGGCGACGGACCGTTCGTGAGCGGGACGTTCCTCCGCGTAGTGGCCGTCCGACCCCATCCAGAACCGTCCGGCAGGGATCGTCACCAGCTCGCTCAGCGCCACCATCCCAGGATAGGGACGGCGGGCAGACCTGGCAGGCTCACGCCCCACGGCGGGCAGCCAGGCACTCCGACGACGCCTGGAGGCGTCGCTACATCCAGTCGTTCCGCTTGAAGGCCCAGTACAGGACACCGGCGAACGCGACCATGCCCGCGAGCGCGAGCGGATAGCCGAGCGGCCAGCCGAGCTCGGGCATGTGCTCGAAGTTCATGCCGTAGATCGCCGCGACGAGCGTCGGTGCGAACAGGATCGCCGCCCAGCCGGAGATCTTCTTCATGTCCTCGTTCTGGCGCTGCCCCACCAGCGTCGCATTGACGTCAAGGATCCGGTCCAGGGCGTCACGCAGGTCGGCGACGCGACGGTCGACGCGTTCGAGGTGGTCGGCGACGTCCTGCAGGTAGGCCTGCAGCGGTTCGTCGATGCCGTGCCGCTCCTGGCCTCGCCGCAGCGCCTCGACGACCTCCGTGAGCGACGTCGTGGCCTGCAGCGTCTCGACGACCTCCTGGCTGAGGCGGTAGATGCGCTCGGTCACCGCCCGGTCTCCGCTGAAGACCTGCTTCTCGATCTGCTCGCGGTCGATCGTCAGCCCCTTGACCACCGAGGTGAAGCCGTCGACGACGGCGTCGAGCAGCCGGTAGACCACCGCTTCCGGGCCCATGCTGAGCAGGTGCTCGTCGAGGAGCGAGCTCGCGCCCTCGTCGGAACCGTCCGTGAACCTGGTCGCCGCCGAGCCGTCGATCCACCGTCCGTCCTGGCAGAGCAGCGCGACCACGCCACCGCGCACCAGCACGTGGAACTCGGAGAGCTCGACGTCCTCGATCTCGTCGACGTACCGCGCCGAGCGCACGACGAGGAAGAGCACGTCCCCGTAGCGTTCGAGCTTGGGGCGCTGGTTGGCGTGGTGCAGGTCCTCGGCGAGCAGCGGGTGCAGGTTCCACGTGTCGGCGAGCTCGTCGATGTCGGCCTCGTCGGGCGCAGGGAAGAAGCACAGGGCGACGCGACCCGGACCGCCACCGGCGAATCGCGTGGCGTCGCCGACCGTGCGCGACGGTGACGTGGGCTCGACGTGACCGTCGACGACGTGGCGGACGAGTCGCGGCGACGAGCCCGCGATCACCGGACCGGGCGACGTCCCGGGTCGGCCGCGGCGCAGGAAGGCGTCCCTGCGGCGCACCCGACCTGCGCTCTCGCGGTCGTCGGTCATCTCTCTCCTCGCTCCGTCTGCCCGGTAGCACGCGCCTGCTGGCGGATGCCGGCCAGGAGCAGGTCCAGGCCGGCGCGGAACTGCTCGGCGTCGTCGTGCGCGGCGAACTCGTCGGCGATGTGGTGCAGGAACGGGAAGTCGTCAGCGCCCGGCTCGCGCATCTGGTCGCGGAACTCCGCGACGAAGACCTCCGGGTCGACCGTCCCGTCGCGCACCTCCTGGGGCGGATCCTGGCCGCGGTCGGCGGCGACGCCGACGACGAACGCCATGACGGCCGACACCGCGTCGAACCGCTGGCGCGGCGTGAGGTCGAGCCGCATCGTCTCGCGTCCCATGCGGTCGTAGAGCGTGAGGCCGTTGATCTGCGTGCCCGTGTCCTGCAGGAAGTAGGAGCCGAGCCAGGGGCGGTTCACGGTCGCGTTGTAGAAGGCGATCGCGATGTCACGGATGCCGTCGATCGGGTCCTCGTCCGCGCCCAGGTGCGCGGTCTCGACGAGCACGCCGGCGAGGACCTGGTCGGCGGCGCGCTCGAGCAGCTCGTCCTTGCTCGCGACGTACCAGTAGATGCTGCCGACGCCGGTGCCGAGCCGCGCGGCCAGCGCGCGGAAGGTGAGCCCGGCCTCGCCGGACTCGTCGAGCAGCGTGACCGCCTCGGAGACGACCGACTCCATCGAGTGCGACGCGCGGCGTCGACCCCGCGGAGGGCCACCACCAGCGCCGCGGGCACCGCCTCGCCCCCGGCCCGATGCCGGCTGTGACGCACCGCTCACCATCTCGTCCCGTCGCATGGTTGCACTCTATCGAACATCGTTCTAGCGTATGGAACAGCGTTCGATGAACGAACAACGTTCTACGGAGGACTTCCCATGACTACCCTCACCGAGACCCCATCCGCGGCCCGGACGTACCCGTCCCTGCGCGCCGCGTGGATCCCCATGGCGGCGCTCTGCCTCGCCTTCTTCGTCGAGATGGTCGACAACACCCTGCTCACCATCGCCCTGCCGACCATCGGCCGGGACCTGGGCGGAAGCACCACCGCGCTGCAGTGGGTCACCGGCGCGTACTCGCTGACCTTCGGCGGCCTGCTGCTGACGGCCGGGTCCGCGGCGGACCGCATCGGCCGTCGACGCGTCCTGCTGACCGGCCTCGCCGCGTTCGGGCTGATCAGCCTCTTCACGGTCGCCGTGCACACCTCGGGCGAGCTGATCGCGCTGCGCGCCGCGCTCGGCGTCGCCGCCGCGATGATGGCCCCCATCACCAACTCGCTCGTCTTCCGGCTCTTCGACGACCAGGCGCTGCGGATGCGCGCCATGACCGTGATGATCGTCGTCGGCATGAGCGGGTTCATCCTGGGCCCGCTGCTGGGCGGCACGGCCCTGGCGCACGTCGGCTGGCAGTGGCTGCTGCTCGTCAACGCGCCCATCGCTCTGATCGCGTGGATCGGCGTCCGCAAGGGCGTCGCGGCCGACGACCCCGCCGGCCTGACCGACGACAAGCTGGACCTGCCCGGCTCGCTGCTGTCCATCGCCACGATCGGCCTGGCCTGCTACACCGCCACGAGCGGCGTCGACCACGGCTGGACGTCGGCCTGGACCTTCGCCTCCGGCATCGGCGCGCTGCTCGCGCTGGCCGCATTCGTCTGGCACGAGAACCACACCGCCCAGCCGATGCTCGACCTCAAGGTCTTCCGCAACGGCATCGTGCGCGGCGCGAGCATCGCCCAGATCGGCACGTCGGTCGCGATGGCCGGCGTCATGTTCGGCCTGATCCTGCACTTCCAGTACGCGTACGGCTGGAGCCCGGTCAAGGCCGGCCTCGCCAACCTGCCGCTCATCGTCACGATGATCGCCGCGACCCCCATCTCCGAGTCGCTGGCCAAGCGCTTCGGCCACCGCGTCGCGTGCCTGGTCGGCGCGGGCCTGCTCGCCGGCTCGCTGGTCGGCATGGCCTGGGGCGTCTCGCACGGCTACCTCGCCATCGCGATCTTCATGGTCACGTTCACGATCGGCCTGCGGACCGTCATGACGATCTGCGCCGTCGCGCTCGTCGACGCGATGCCCGAGAACCGGACGTCGCTGGGCGCCGCGCTCAACGACACCGCCCAGGAGGTCGGCACGAGCGTCGGCACGGCCGTCGTCGGGACGCTCATCGCGGTGCTCGTCACGACGGTCCTTCCCGCGGGAACCTGGGGCGCCGACCTCGTCGCGTCGTTCTTCCACGGCGAGCGGATCGTCTACGGCGTCCTCGCCGTGGTCGTCGGCGTCATCGCGGGCGTCGGCGCGCTGTCGCTCAGCAGCTCCCGCTCGGTCGACGAGCACTGAGGGCTCGACCAGCACGAACGCCCGCCGGCGATGCTGGCGGGCGTTCGCGTCCTGCGCCACACTCGGGGTGTGACCCTCCCGCGAGCCCGCCGCCCGGACACCTCTGAGATCGCCGCATGACCGCGACCCTGACGACGATCGCGCAGGTCGCCATCCTCACGTTCGTCCTCGCGTCCATGATCGGGCTCGGGCTGTCGCTCACGGTGCAGCAGATCGTGACGCCCCTGAAGGACCTGCGGCTCGTGCTGCTCGCGCTCGCGACGAGCTTCGTCGTCGCGCCGGCGGCCGCCTGGGGCATCGCCAACCTCTTCGGCCTGTCCGACGACCAGTCGCTCGGCCTGCTGCTGCTCGGCGTCGCGGGCGGCGCCCCGTTCCTGCCCAAGCTGGCTCAGCTGGCACGCGGGGCCGTGGCCTACTCGGTGGGCCTCATGGTGCTCCTCATGGTGGTCAGCGTCGCGTACGTGCCGCTCGTGCTGCCGTTCCTGGTCGAAGGCGTCACCGTGAGCGCGTGGGACATCGCCCGCCCCCTGCTGCTCCTCATGCTCCTGCCCCTCGTCGTCGCGCTGGCCGTGCGCGCCCGGTACCCGGGGTCGTCGTCGCTGGCGCCACGGCTCAACCAGATCTCGACGATGGCCCTCGCGCTCGGCATCGGCGCCGCCGTCCTCGTCGGGCTCCCGAAGATCTGGGACCAGGTCGGCACCGGCGTCATCCTCGCGACGCTGCTGTTCACGGTCGTGTGCCTCGTCGTCGGCTGGCTGCTGGGTGGGTCCGGCCGCGAGCAGCGCGTCGTCACGTCGCTCGGGACCGGGCAGCGCAACCTGTCCGCCGCCCTGCTCATCGCCGGCACCAGCTTCGTGGACAGCCCGAACGTCGTCGTGACCGTGATGGTCGCGAGCCTGGTGCTGACCGGGACGCTGCTGCTGGTCGCGGGCGAGCTCGGGAAGCAGGCCGGTGCCGCTGCGTCGCCGGCCGCCGACGCCGGTTCCGCGCCGCCCGAGCACTGACCACGCGAGACCACCACCTCCCCGGTTACCTCGACGTGCGCCCGATCGTCGTGATGTCAGGGACGACATCACGCGAAGGGTGGACGACATGACCGGACCGGTGGCCGACGACGCCGCGCGCACGCTGGCGGAGGCGTTCGAGCAGCAGCGCGGGCGGCTGACGGCGGTCGCAGCACGGATGCTGGGGTCGCGGACCGACGGCGAGGACGCGGTGCAGGAGGCGTGGATCCGCCTCGCCCGCCAGGACGCGGGCTCGATCGACAACCTCTCCGGCTGGCTGACGACGGTGGTCAGCCGGGTGTGCCTCGACACGCTGCGCGCCCGCACGGTGAAGGCCGAGCAGCCCTGGGGCGACGCGCGCGAGTGGGACGTGACGGTCGACGACGAGAGCGGTCCGGAGGGCAGCGCGCTCGCGGCGGACTCCGTCGGGGCGGCGCTTCTCGTCGTGCTCGACACCCTGTCGCCCGACGAGCGTCTGGCCTTCGTGCTGCACGACGTGTTCGGGGTGCCGTTCGGGGAGATCGGCACGATGCTCGACAAGTCGACCGACGCCGCGAAGATGCTGGCCAGCCGGGCCCGCCGCAAGGTGCGCGGCCGGCCGGAGCCGACGGACCGGCGACGCCAGCGCGCTGTCGTCGACGCGTTCCTCGACGCCGCCCGCGCCGGGAGCTTCGAGCGTCTGCTGGAGCTGCTGCACCCCGACCTCGTCTGGCGGATCCACACGGCACGCGGGGAGATCGTGCGCCACGGCGCGACCGTGCTGGTGGAGCACGCCCGCAGAGGTGCGGGCGTGAGTGCCCGTCTCGACGCGCGCAGCGTGCAGGTGGACGGCCGGCCCGGGCTCGCGGTGTGGCGGCCCGACGGCACGCCGCTGGTGGTCATGGCCTGCACGGTCGTCGACGACCGGATCGTCGAGATCGAGTCCGTCACCGACCCGTCGAGGCTCGACGCGATGCAGCTGCCCCCGCGGAGCGCATGACCGGTTACCTCTCGCGCCCCGCCGTCGTCATCCAGGTGAAAGCCACGGAACCGACGAAGGAGCCCATCATGACCCGCCTGAACATCTTCGCCACCACGGTCGCGCCGAAGCTCGTCAAGCACCTGGTCGCCGCCGACCGCGTGGTGCACGAGTCGCCGTTGCCGCGGTCCACGGTCGAGCTCGTGAACATCCGCGCCAGCCAGATCAACGGCTGCGGGGCGTGCCTCGACATGCACGTCAAGGACGCCGCAGCCGCGGGTGTCTCCTCGCTGCGCGTGAGCCTCGTCGGCGCCTGGCGCGAGACGACGGTCTACACCGACGCCGAGCGCGCCGCGCTCGCGCTGACCGAGGCGGGCACGCGCATGGCCGACGGTACAGGGGTGCCCGACGAGGTCTGGGCCGACGCCGCCCAGCACTACGACGACGAGCAGCTCGCGGCCCTGCTCGCGCAGATCGCGCTCATCAACGCCTTCAACCGGCTGAACGTCATGGCGCAGGTGCAGGGCGGGAGCTACGACCCTGCTCGTCGGGCCGCCGTCCTCGAGGCAGCGACGTCCGGCATCGATCCCGCGACGGTCGCAGCAGCCGCGAGCGCCTGACGTCCTCGGCGCGCGGGCCCCCGGCCCGCGCGCCATCCTGGGACCGACGCTGCTCACCGAGGAGATCGCCATGACCACACCGATCGACGCGTCGGACCTGCCCTGGCAGCCGACCTGGGCCCAGGCCGTCAGCGACTTCCGCGGCGAGGACGACGAGCCGCCGTTCGACGACGTCACGGTCCGCATGACGGTCCCCGCGAGCATCGGTGGCCGGCGCGTCCGGGTCGAGCTGAGCAACGTCCACGGCGACGATCCGGTCCTGGTCGGCCGGGCGGCGGTCGGCGTGGACGGTCGCTCGGTCGAGGTCACCTTCGACGGGCAGCCCGCGACGCACCTGCCCGTCGGCGGCTCGACGTGGACGGACCCCGTGGACCTCGTCGTCGAGCACGGCGACGACGTGGTCGTCGACCTCTACCTCCCCGAGCCGACGCCGTACACGACCGCGGGTGGCTTCCGCTTCGACCGGTCGCTCGCGGGCGACCACGTCGGGCGGTACCCGTTTCCGCTCGAGGGGACCACGCCGCAGGACGTCGACGAGGCCCGGGAGTTCCCGGCCGCGAACACGGGGACGGTCGTCGAGCCGGACGGCACGGGCTGGTCGTTGCCTGCCGGCGGGCCGTTCCTGCGCACGATCGAGGTGGCGGGGACGCCCGCGAGCGCCGTCGTGGTGGCCCTCGGCGGCTCGAGCACGGCGATGGGCTGGCCGCAGGAGGCTGCGGCCCAGCTGCCCGCCGAGGCGCAGGTCGCGGTCGTCAACCGCGGCATCTCCGGCAACCGGATCCGGGTCGACGCACCCCCTGGGCACCCGTCGTGGGGCCGCTCCGGGCTGTCCCGGTTCGACGACGACGTGCTCAGCACCAGCGGCGCCACGCACCTCGTCGTCGCGTTCAACAGCAACGACTGGGGCGTGCCGGGGCGCGTGGACGCGACCGCGCCCATGCCGACGGTCCCGCAGCTGATCGACGGGTACGCCGAGCTCGTCGCCCGGGCCGAGGACGCCGGTTTGCGCGTCCTGCTCGCGACGGTCACGCCGTTGTCGCCCGAGCTCCTCGCCGACCCCGACCGCGAGCGGATCCGCCTCGAGCTCAACGAGTGGATCCGCTCGTCGGGCCGGTGCGTCGACTTCGACGCCGAGATCCGGTCCGCGACCGACCCGTCCCGCCTCGAACCCGCCTACGCGGCACCGGACTCCACGCACCCGAACGTCAACGGCGAGAAGCGCCTGGCTCGGGCGCTGCTCGTCGCGCTCGAGCTCGCAGCCGACGGCAGCGACAGCTGAGGCGGACAAGGAGCAGCGCCGACGAGAACGGAAAAGTCGTTGCCGTGCCGAGCCGCACGCGCGCACGCTCGAAGGCATGACGAGCAGCGACCTGTGGGACGAGGCGACGGCCGACGCGTTCGACCACGAGGACGGACCCATGTTCACGCCCGAGGTGGTCGACCCCGCCGTCGACCGCCTCGCGCGGCTGGCGGGCGACGGCCCCGCGCTCGAGCTCGCCGTCGGCACCGGCCGGATCGCTGTCCCGCTGCGGGCCCGGGGAGTGCCGGTCACCGGCATCGAGCTGTCGCAGCCGATGGTCGACCGGCTGCGACGCAGGGCGTCGGCCGACGAGCTGCCCGTGACCGTCGGCGACATGGCGACGACGGTCGTCCCGGGCGAGTTCAGCCTCGTCTACATCGTGTGGAACAGCATCAGCAACCTGCGCACGCAGGACGAGCAGGTCGCGTGCTTCGCCAACGCCGCGCGCCACCTGCGCCCCGGCGGGCGCTTCGTCGTCGAGCTGGGTGTGCCCAGCCTGCGCCGGCTCCCCCCGGGGCAGATCGCCGTCCCGTTCGACGTGAGCGAGCACCACCTCGGCTTCGACACCTTCGACACCGTGACCCAGCAGGGCACGTCACACCACTACGGCCGCCGCCCGGACGACTCCCTCACGTACAACCCGCACCACTTCCGCTACATCTGGCCCGCGGAGTGCGACCTGATGGCGCGGCTCGCCGGTCTGGAGCTGGAGAGCCGCGCGGCGGACTGGGCCGGTACGCCGTTCACGTCGGACAGCACGAGCCACGTCTCCGTCTGGCGCAAGCCGGAGCGCTGACGCCCTCGACGCCGCTCAGCCCGCCGGCGGCCGCCAGGGCTCATGCGTGTGCGAGAGCCAGACGGCTGCCGGGTCGAGCGCCAGGACCCGTCGCTGGCCCTCCGTCGTCGGCTCGTCGAGCTCCCCGAACCACACGGCGGTGTCCCCGGCGATCACGACCCGACGACCGTCGCTCTCCACGACCACCACCTGCGACCCACGCGTGTGACCGGGCGCGGGGACGAGGCGAACGCCCGGCAGCAGCTCGAGCTCGCCGTCGACCGGCACGTACGTCACGCCTGGCGCATCGACCCAGTCGGGGATCGTGTAGTCCTCGAGCGTCCGGGCGTCCTCGGGCTCCTGGCGCTGGACGTACGTGGGACAGCCCGCGAACCGGTGGTTGCCACCGACGTGGTCGAAGTGCAGGTGCGTGTTGACGACGATGTCGACGTCGTCGACGTCCCAGGCGTGCAGGCGCGGGTCCATGTCCGCCACGGCCGGGTGCAGCTCGGTGAAGCCGGTGTCCACCAGCACGCGGGCGTCCGGGTGCTCGACGACGTGCACGTACACCGGCATCCGCTCGCCCTCGACCCCCAGGTCGGCGACGAGCATCGGTGTGATCGTGATCTGACCGTCGACGGCGCTCATGCTCGCTCCTCACATCGCCGCAGGACCGGCCCTGCGGCTCCTGCAAGACTGTAGGCGTCACCCCCGACAGGACCGAGGGCCGCCATGACTACCACGAGATCGATCGCGCTGTTCGTCGCCGCCGCGCTCTTCGAGATCGGCGGCGCGTGGCTGATCTGGCAGGGCGTGCGCGAGCACAAGGGCTGGGCCTGGATCGGCGCCGGCGTCGTCGCGCTGGGCATCTACGGCTTCGTCGCGACCCTGCAGCCCGACGCGAGCTTCGGACGGATCCTCGCCGCGTACGGCGGCGTGTTCGTCGCCGGCTCGCTGGTGTGGGGCATGGCCGTCGACGGCTTCAAGCCCGACCGCTGGGACGTCACAGGCGCCCTGATCTGCCTGGCCGGCGTCGCGGTCATCATGTACGCCCCCCGCAGCAGCTGACCGGTCCTCGCCAGGCACCGCCGACGCGTTGCGTCCTCGACGAGGACGCCCCTGCGCACCCTCGCCGACCGCTGTCAGCCCGACCGAGCGCGCGCCAGCCGGACCGAGCGCGCGTCGCGCGGCACCCGCGGTCGCGCTGAGCCACCCGCGGTCGCGCGACGGCGGGATCGGGGGGAGGTGTTGACATCGCGTCGGTACCTAGCGTTACTGTGTACCAGTACTCAACAACACCGAGTACTAGGAGTCAGTGACACGGAGTACGGAGGGAGGTTCCGATGGGCAGGCAAGAGACGGAGATGCTCAAGGGGACGCTCGAGGGCGTGGTCCTGGCGATCATCGGGCGGCGACCGGCCTACGGCTACGAGATCACCTCGTGGCTGCGGGAGCACGGGTTCGCCGACATCGCGGAGGGCACCGTCTACGCGGTCCTCGTCCGGATCGAGCAGCGCGGGTTCGTGGACGTGGAGAAGGTCCCGTCCGAGAAGGGCCCGCCCCGCAAGGTCTACACGCTCAACACCCAGGGCCTCGAGCAGCTCGACGAGTTCTGGAGCACATGGAGCTTCCTGTCCGCACGGATCGAGGAGCTCCGCACCGACACCACCACGCAGGGAGAGAACTGATGGTCGCCAAGTGGATCGAGTCCCTCACCGGGTCGCTCGAGCAGAAGAAGCAGTACAAGAAGGACGTCGCCCGGATCGACGCCCTCCCCGAGCCGTACCGCGGCGCCGCGAAGGCGATGCACCGGTACGCGCTGTACTCGGGCGGGGTCACCGACGGCGACACGCTCACCACGATGTTCGGCGACCTCGCCGACCTCTGGGAGCGCGCGGCGGTCGACGGCACACCCGTCCGCTCCATCGTCGGGGACGACCCCGTCGACTTCGCGGAGTCGTTCGTCGCCGCCTACAGCGGTGAGAAGTGGATCGACAAGGAGCGCGCCCGCCTGGCCCAGGCCATCGCGGACGCCGAGAAGGAGCAGGCATGAGCACGCTGGCACCGGCCCGGCCGGCCATCAGCGTCCGGGGCGTCGTGAAGTCCTACGACGACCTGCACGTGCTGCGCGGCGTCGACCTGGACGTCGAGCAGGGCAGCATCTTCGCCCTGCTCGGCTCCAACGGCGCCGGCAAGACGACGCTCGTGCGCATCCTGTCCACGCTGCTGCGGTCCGACGAGGGCACGGCGGCCGTCGCCGGCTTCGACGTCGCGACCGAGGGCGCGGACGTGCGCGGCTCGATCAGCCTGACCGGGCAGTTCGCGGCCGTCGACGAGATCCTGACCGGGCGCGAGAACCTGGTGCTCGTCGCCCGGCTGCGTCACCTGGCGCGCCCGGGCGACATCGCCGACGAGCTGCTGGCCCGGTTCTCGCTCACGGAGGCCGGCGGCCGCCGGGCCGGCACCTACTCGGGCGGCATGCGCCGCCGGCTCGACATCGCCATGAGCCTCGTCGGCCGTCCGCCCGTGATCTTCCTGGACGAGCCCACCACGGGCCTCGACCCGCAGGCGCGCGTCGAGGTCTGGGACGCGGTCCGCGAGCTCGCCGCCGCCGGCACCACGGTCCTGCTCACCACCCAGTACCTCGACGAGGCCGAGCAGCTCGCCGACCGCATCGCGATCCTCCACGAGGGCCGCATCATCGCCGACGGCACCCTCGCGGAGCTCAAGGCCCTGCTCCCCGCACCCACGGTCGAGTACGTCGAGAAGCAGCCCTCGCTCGAGGACGTGTTCTTCGCGATCGTCGGCGACCGGACGACGACATCGGAGGACGCACGATGACCACCCTGACCGCACCCGCGCCGGGCACCACCCGGCCCCGGTTCCTCAGCGACACCGCCGCGCTGACCGGCCGCTCGCTCCAGCACGTGACGCGCAGCCCGGACACGATCATGACGACGGCCGTGACGCCCGTCGCGATCATGGCGCTGTTCGTCTACGTGCTCGGTGGAGCGATCGACACCGGCTCCGTGCCGTATCTGACCTACATGCTCCCCGGCATCCTGCTCATCACCATCGCGTCCGGCGTCGCGTACACGTCCTACCGGCTGTTCCTGGACCTGCAGGGCGGGATCTTCGAGCGGTTCCAGTCGATGCCGATCGCCCGCTCCGGCGTGCTGTGGTCGCACGTGCTGACGTCGCTGGTCGCCAACGCGGTGTCGTTGGTGCTCGTCGTGGCCGTGGCGGTGCTCATGGGGTTCCGCACCGGTGCGAGCGTGGGCGCGTGGTTGGCCGTCGGCGGGATCCTGGCGCTGTTCACGCTGGCGCTGACGTGGCTGGCCGTCGTCGCGGGGCTGTCGGCCAAGACCGTCGACGGGGCCAGCGCGTTCTCCTACCCGCTGATCTTCCTGCCGTTCGTCAGCTCGGCGTTCGTCCCGACGGACACCATGCCGACGGCCGTCGCGTGGTTCGCCGAGCACCAGCCGGTGACCTCGATCGTCGACACGATCCGCAGCCTCTTCCTCGAGCAGCCGGTCGGCTCCGACATCTGGGTCGCGCTCGCCTGGTGCGCCGTCATCCTGGTCGGCGCGTACGCGTGGGCGGCGGCGATCTACCGCCGCCGCATCCACTGAGCGCTCACGAACCCGCCGCACCTGTGACAGGAGTGACTTCCTGGGGCTGCTGGACGCCCCACCAGCCACTCCCGTCACAAGTGCGGCGGGTTGCTGACGGCACCACGCGAGTGCGGCCGAAAGAAATCTGCGCGAGGGTGTCGGATCGGGACGGAAGCCTTCGTCGTGAGGGTGAGAGGCGGTCGACCAGGCCGCCCGAGCAACGAGTCGGCGAACGTGCCCGACGAGGTGCTCGCTGCAGACAGACCGAGGAGAACAGTCATGCCCCAGTACCTGCTGTCCGTGTACGGCCCCGCCGAGCGTGAGCCCTACGGCGAGTACGGCTCCAAGGAGGCCATGCTCGAGGCGTTCGCCGCGACGGGCGCCTTCAACGACAAGCTGGTCGCCGACGGCCACTTCGTCTTCGCGAACGGCCTCGCGGAGGCCACCACCGCCACCGTCGTCGACGGGCAGGGCGACGAGCCCGTCCTCACCGACGGCCCCTACGTCGAGGCCAAGGAGTACATCGGCGGCTTCTGGGTGATCGAGGCGCCGGACCTGGACGTCGCGCTCAAGCTGGCGGCCGAGGGCTCGAAGGCCTGCGGCGGCAAGGTCGAGGTGCGGCCGTTCCAGACCGAGGACGACGTGAAGAAGATGCTCGGCGAGTGACGTCTGTGGACGACGCGATCACCCGGGCCCACCGTCAGGAGTGGGCCCGGGTGGTCGCGACCCTGACGCGTCGGTTCGGCGACCTGGGCCTGGCCGAGGACGCCGCAGCCGAGGCGTTCGCGACGGCCGTCGAGCGATGGCCGTCGGACGGCGTCCCCGCCAACCCCGGTGCCTGGCTGACGACGACGGGTTCCCGGAAGGCCATCGACCGGATACGGCGGGAGTCGCGGCGCGACGACAAGCACGAGGAGGCGCGGCTCTTGTTCGACGAACCCCCGCGCGACGTCGGCGCGGTCGACGACGACCGGCTGCGGCTGATCTTCACGTGCTGCCACCCGGCACTCTCGCCGGAGGCCCGCGTCGCCCTGACCCTGCGGATGGTGGGTGGCCTGACGATGCCGGAGATCGCGCGCGCGTTCCTGGTGCCGGAGCCGACGATGGGCCAGCGGATCACCCGGGCCAAGGCGAAGATCAAGGCCGCGCACATCCCGTACCGCGTGCCCGAGGCGCAGGACCTTCCCGGCCGCGTCGACGGCGTGCTCGCCGTGCTGTTCCTCGTGTTCAACGAGGGCTACCTGGCCACGGGCCCCGACACCGACCCTGTGCGTCATGACCTGACCGTCGAGGCCATCCGCCTGACGCGCCTGGTGCGCCAGCTCGCGCCGAGCGGCGAGGTGACCGGCCTGCTGGCGCTCATGCTGCTGACGCAGGCTCGCGCCGCCGCTCGCGTCTCGGTCACCGGTGAGCTGGTCACGCTCGACGAGCAGGACCGCGGCGCCTGGGACAGGGACCTGATCGACGAGGGTCACGCGCTGGTGCGGCAGTGCCTCGCGGAGGTCGCCGCGGGCGGCCCTCCCCCGGGCCGCTACCAGCTCCTCGCCGCGATCAACGCGGTCCACACCTACGCGCGCGACGCCCGCGACACCGACTGGTCGCAGATCACCACGCTGTACGACCGGCTCGTCCGCCTCGACCCCTCGCCCGTCGTCGCGCTCAACCGCGCGATCGCCGTGGCGCAGGTCGACGGGCCCGACGTCGCCCTCGCGCTCGTCGACCGGCTGCCGCTCGACGGCTACCACGCGTTCCACGCCACGCGCGCCGACCTGCTGCGCCGCCTGGGCCGCAGCGCGGACGCGCGCGACGCGTACGACCGTGCCGTCGCGCTGGCCGGCAACACCGCCGAGACCGCCTACCTCACGCGCCGCCGCGACCAGCTCGCGCTCCCGGGGGACCGATCCGCAGGATCGGCGATGTCCGATGTCACCGGTTCGTCCTAGTGTCCGTGGGGTCAGACGCTGCCCGACGACCTGAGGATCCGATGAGCCCGAGAACCCACGCCCGCTGCATCACCCCGCCCTACCTGCTCGAGCACCTGCTCACGTCGAGCGACCCGGAGGTTCGGGCGGCTGCCGCCCGCACGCTGGCCGGGAGCGTGGAGCTGCGGGTCAGGCGCGAGGTGACGACGACGCTCGCGCCGGACGCAGTGGTGCCGCAGGCCGCCGAGTCCGCGGGCGGCGCGCGCAGCATCTACGACGCCCAGCACCAGGAGTCGACGTCGGGGCCGCTGGTCCGCGGCGAGGACGACCCGGCGGTCGACGACGCGTCGGTCAACAAGGCGTTCGACGGGCTCGGGGTCACGCGGCAGTTCTACGCGGACGTGCTGGGCCGTGACTCGATCGACGGCAACGGCGGCGCCCTCGACGGGTACGTGCACTACGGCCGGGCGTTCAACAACGCGTTCTGGGACGGCAGCCAGATGGTGTTCGGGGACGGTGACGGGCAGATCTTCGCCGACTTCACCGGGTCGCTCGACGTCATCGGCCACGAGCTGACGCACGGCGTGACCGAGGCGCTGGCCGGGCTCGAGTACCACCTGCAGCCGGGCGCTCTCAACGAGTCGATCTCGGACGTGTTCGGGTCGCTGGTCAAGCAGTTCTCCCGCAACCAGACGGCCGACGAGGCGGACTGGCTGATCGGCGACGACATCTTCACGCCGGACTTCGCAGGTGACGCGCTGCGCTCCCTCAAGGCTCCCGGCACCGCCTACGACAACGCGACGTTCGGCAAGGACGAGCAGCCCGCCCACATGGACGACTTCGTGGTCCTGCCCGACACGGCGGCCGGCGACTGGGGCGGCGTGCACACCAACTCCGGCATCCCCAACCACGCGTTCTACCTGGTCGCGACCGCGATCGGCGGGTACGCGTGGGAGGCGGCGGGCCACATCTGGTTCGAGGCCCTCGCGGCGTCGACCCCGAAGACGGACTTCACGCAGTTCGCGCGGAACACGCTCACCCGGGCGACACTGGTGTTCGGCGAGTCGTCGTCGCAGGCGCAGGCCGTGCGCGACGGGTGGTCGCAGGTGGGGATCGCGCTCGACGAGGCGTCGACCGAGGATTGATCACAGGAGGGGACCGTGGCGCGCAGGGTCGTCCTGGAGACCGCGGGTGGTGTGGCGGCGATCTTCGCCGCCCGCGCCCTGGTGGTCGACGACGACGAGCTCGACGACGACGGTCGGCGGCGACTGAGCGAGCTCGTCACCGCGGCCGACGACGACCACGACCCGGCCGTCGCGGGTCCAGGCCTGCTCCGCGACGCGCAGACCTACCAGATCACCGTCGAGCACCCCGACGGCCCGTCGCTGGTGCTCTCCGCCACGGACGGCCACGTCTCGCCGCCCTTCGCGGAGCTGCGCGACTGGATCCGCGACAACGGCCGCCCCGCGCGCAGCACGAGGGACGCGCTGGGCCTCGAGCCACCCGGACCCGAGTGACGTGACGGATGGGGCTTCAGCCCACATCCAGGCACGACACGGCCAGCTTCTGGGCCGCCTCACCACGCTCGAGCCGCGCGCCCTCCCAGGACACGCTGCTCCAGTCCGTCGTGCCGTGGGCCGCCTCGAGCGCCCGGCCGACCGAGACGGCGTCGACCGCACCGTCGGGCTCCCGCGTCGCGAGGAAGCTCAGCGGGTTCTCCTCCGTCGGATCGCCCCACGCGTCGGAGGTCGATCGAGCCTCCACGATCCACCAGGTCCGGCTCGGGTCGTCGCCCGGTCCCACCTTGACCATGACGACGTCCGACGCGGGCAGGTCGTCACGGAATCTGTCGTGCAGCCATGCCATCGCCCAGTCGGTCGGGTCGACGCACGCGAGGTCGGCGGTGCTGACGTGCACCGCGGACGCGGACGGCGTGCTCGTCGGCACGGCGGACGGCCTCGGCGACGTCACCCTCGGCACGGGCCCGGTGGGCTCGGGCTCCGGCGTGCTCCCGGCGCCGCACCCGCCGAGGACCAGCACCGCACCCGCCGCGAGCGCCAGCGCGACGCCGATCCTCGCCGATTCCATCCGAACCCCCTGGTCTGCCGCGGAACGGTCCGCAGCGTAGCAACGGCGCCGACGTCACACAGTCCCTCACGCGTTGGGGTCGCCCTGCCGGCGATACGTCGTCCTGAGGCGGTAGTCCTTGGTCGGCCCGACCGCGTGCCAGGTCTCCTCGAAGCAGTCCGGCCCGTCGAACCGCCCGGTGACCGTGTAGGTGTCGGCGCCACAGCCGTGGGTCGCCGACCATGCCTCGTCGACCGGGTCGAGCCGGTAGAACGGTCGGCCGTCGGCGAACTCGACGTCCACGGCGTCGTCGCCCGCGCGCAGGATCAACCGCCGGGTCGCGGGGAACGACTGGCCGCTCATCGTCAGCGTCCCCTCCTCGACCCACGCCACGCCGCCGTCGGCCATCGCTTCCGTGCGGGCGGTGCCGCGCACCACCCCGTCGGTTCCGGCGCGCGCGTCGGCCACGTCGCGGTGCATCGACCACGTCCCGGTGAACCTGTCCCTCACACCGACGACCCTTTCACGACTGCGACGTGCGGGTGAACCCGACGGCCCGCACCCTTGCGGGCGCGGGCCGTGGGTATCAGTTGGTCTTCGTGTACGGGGCGGCGAAGGCGTAGACCGCCAGCGCGACGGTGGCCAGGGAACCGAGCGTGGCAACCACGCGGGTGCGGCTGGGACGAGTGCTCATGCGGTGCTCCTTGCGACGGCGGACGGTGCGTCCGGGCTGGTGAGGGCGGTGCTGTGGTGCACCCCGGCGACGCCGGGGAGTTCAGGGCCCGAGTCGGCCGGCGGGGCGACGACGTCCGCGGGGCGCCGTAGCGCGACGACGACGAGGCAGGCCGCGAGCCCGGCCCAGAGCAGCACGTCGCCGACACTGAAGACGAGGTGCAGCCCGGGGACGGGCACGACGTCGGCGAAGGCAACCAGCCGCGTGGCCGCATCGATCGGGACGTGGCCCGGGGTGGGGTCGGCGATCGACGCGGCGTCGATGCCGGCCGTCCGCGCCGCGGCGACGGAGAACGGCATGCCGCCGTTGATCGCCGTGGCCGCTGCGTTGAGCACGGCCCCCAGCCCGGCGACGGCTGCGGCGAGGACGGCAGCGCGGGGACGCCCGCGCGTGTTCGCGAGCACGAACCCGACGGCGCACGCCCCGAGGACCAGCGCCGGGACGGCACCGCCCGCGGCGTGCAGGAAGGACGACGCCCATGCGGGGTCCGCGGTTCGCAGCGCCTGCACGGCCGCAGCCACCAGCACCCACACGAACCCATGGACACGGATCCGACCGATCGCGGCGAGGCCGCCAGGCCGCAGAGCGAGCACGACGAGCGCGACGACCGGCGCCACCAGCACCGCTGCGGCCAGACCAGGGCTCATCGCGACCTCCGCGTCGGACCCTAGCGACCGGGACGAACCGGCCGATAGAGGCGTCTCACCGACGTCGGCTCAGACCACCAGGGACTGACCGCCGTCGACGAACACCTCGGCTCCCGTGACGTGGCTCGCCGCGTCCGAGGCGAGGAAGGCGATCACGTCGGCCACCTGATCGGCCGAGCCGGGCTCCTCGCCCGTGAGCGGGATCGCGCCGTCCGGGTACTCGGCCCGCACCCCGAGGCCGTCGGTGTGGCGCTGCTCGGTGTTGTCGCTGATCTCGGTGTCGATCGCGCCGGGGCACACCACGTTGACCCGCACGCCGCGGGGCGCCAGCTCGACCGCGATCATCCGCGCGAACGCGAGCTGCCCCGCCTTGCTCGTCGCGTAGGCGGACGCGCCGGAGTTGGAGAAGGTCCGGGTGCCGTTGATGGAGGACACGACGACGACGGCGCCGCACTGGCGGACCAGCAGCGGGACCGCGTACCGGACGGTGAGGAACGTGCCGGTCAGGTTGGTGGCGATCGTCGCCTGCCACTCGTCGGGCTCCAGCTCGTCGAGCGGGGCCCAGACCCCGTTGACGCCCGCGTTCGCGACGACCACGTCCAGGCGGCCCAGCTCGTCGTCGATCTGCTGCAGCGCCGCGCGCACGGCTGCGGCGTCGCCCACGTCGGCTGCCAGCGGCAGGGCGGTCCCGCCGGCCGCGCGGATCTCGTCGGCCACCTCGTCGGCGCTGTCCTGCGTGTGCCCGAGCCCGACGACCGTCGCGCCGTCACGCGCGAGCCGCATCGCCGTCGCGCGCCCGATGCCCGACCCGACGCCCGTCACGAGCGCCACCTTCCGGCTCATCCGCACTCCCTCCGGCCCTGGCACGGGGCGTCCGCGCCTCCCCGGCATCGTCACCCCGCCGCGCGGCCCGCGCACCCGGGGCCATCGCTCTGCGATTGTTCGCCAGGCACGAACATGCGCAGAGCGATGAAGGCTGGGCTACGTCGCGCGGGATGTGCGCACGCGGTTCCACCACAGGGACAGGCCGATGGCCGCGGCGATCAGCAGCGCGCCGACGGACGCGAACCACGCCGCGAGGTCGACGTCCTTGTGCACCACGGTGATCGTGCTCGGCAGACCGCCCAAGGCGTCGTCCAGCTGGTCGGCGTTCTCCGCGCGGAAGTACTTGCCGCCCGTGGTGTCGGCCACCTGCTGCAGCGCGTCCTCGTCGATGAGCAGCAGGTTGGCACCGCCGCGGCCGATCGCGCTGCCGTACCCCCCGCGGCCGACCGTCCCGCCCTGGAGCTGGTCGGCGCTGCAGACCATCTGGGCGGGCGTCGTGGTTCCGAAGCCGATCGTGTAGACGCGCAGCCCGCGGGCCGCCGCCTGCTCGGCCGCGGTCTGGGGGTCGACGCCCTGGGAGTTCGCGCCGTCGGTGAGCACGACGATCGCGTCGGCCGCCTGAGCGACGTCCTCGCCGCCGGTCACGTCGACGGCCGTGGACGGCACCGACGGGTCCACCTCCGCGATCGCGTCGATCGACGTGAGGATCGCCTGCCCGATGGCCGTGCCGTGCGTCGTCGTCAGGCCGTCGATCGCGTCGACCAGCTGGTCCGTGTCGTCGGTGGGCGGGACCAGCAGACCCGCGACGCCCGCGAAGGCGACCAGCCCGATCTTGGCGCCGCCCGCCTGGTCCTCGACGAAGGACTTCGCGGCCTCCTGCGCGACCGCCAGACGGTTGGGCTCCACGTCCGTGGCGCACATCGAGCTCGACACGTCGACGGCCAGCAGGATCGTCGTCGCGTTCGACGCGACAGGGACCGAGCCCTGCGGGCGCGCGGCACCGACGCCGATCACGACCAACCCCGCGACGAGCAGGGCGGCGGGGATGCGCCGGGTCCAGCGACCGCGTCCGGGGGCGGCCTGGCGGACCAGCGCGATGGACGTGACCTGCACGGCGCCGCGACGGCGACGCCGGCGCAGCCACCACGCGAGCAGCAGGACGGCGGGGACGACGAGCAAGGCCGCGAGGGCCCAGGGCCAGGCGAACGACATCAGACGATCCTTCCCGTGCGCGCCACGGTGAGCAGGGCACCGGCGCCCAGCAGCACGAGCGCGAGCACCGACAGCGCGCCGGCCAGCGGCACGGGCTTGTCGGTGACCTCGAGGCGCAGGTCGATGCCGTCGGCGATGCCGTCCAGCTCGGACGCGTCGCTGGCCGGGTGGTAGCTGCCTCCGGAGGTCTGCGCGACGGTCGTCAGCGTGTCCTCGTCGAGCGCGGTGTGGACGCTGTAGCCGTCGACCTTCACCGTGGTGCCGGCCGTGGTGCCGACGCCGACGGTCTCGATGTGGACGCCCGCGGTCTGCGCGACGGTCGCCGCGGTCTCGGCATCGGTGCCGCCCTGGTTCTGCCCGTCGGAGAACAGCACGATCGTCGCCGACGGCCAGTAGCCGAGGTCGGGAGCGGTGCCGTCCTCGGCGAGCTGGACCGTCTCGCCCGTGATCGCCGACAGGGACGTGAGGATCGCGTCCCCGATCGACGTGCTGCCGGCGACCTTGAGCCGCTCGATCGCGGCGACGGCGGCCGCGTGGTCCTCGCTCGGCTGGGCCGTGGTCAGCGCGCCCGCCTCGAACGCGACGACGCCGACGTCGACCGACGACGGCTGCGCCTCGACGAACGCCGTGGCGGCCTGCTGCGCGGCACCGAGCCGCGTCGGCTCCGCGTCCGTGGCACCCATGGAGCTGGAGACGTCGACCGCGACGACGACGGTCCCGGCCGCCCGCGGCACGGGGATCTTCGCGACCGGCCCGGCCGCGGCGAGCACGAGCACCGCGAGCCCCGCGACGGACAGCCATGCGCCGACGCGCGCCCCGCGCCCGGTCGTCGTGATCCCGGCGCTCGCGAGCGCGCGACGCCGGCGACGACCCAGCACGACGAGACCGGCGGCGATGCCCGCGACGACGAGCAGCCCGACGGCGAGCAGCCAGGGATGGTCGATGCTCATGCGCGCCTCACCCGGTTGCGCTCGACGACGGCGACGAGCTGCTGGGCCAGGTCACCGGAGGTCGTGATGCGGTGCACCGGCACACCGGCGCGCGCCATCCCGTCGACGAGGGCCTCGTCGCGGGCCCGCACGCCCGCCCGGAACCGGGCCTGGAACAGCGGGTCCCCGGAGTCGACCACCAGCTGCTCGCCGGTCTCGGCGTCCTCGACGACCACGAGCCCCACCTCGGGCAGCGCGTCGTCGGCCGCGTCGACGACGCGCAGGGCGACCACCTCGTGCCGGTGCGTCAGGCGCGAGAGCGGACGCTGCCAGTCGCCCGTACCGATGAAGTCGGAGACGACGAGCACGAGCGAGCGCCGCCGGGCGATCGACGCGACGGACTCGAGCATCGCGGCGAGGTCGGTGGGCCGGGCGTCGTCGGCCTGCGCCCTGCGACGTCGCCCGCGGCCCTCGTCGCGCGCGTGCGGCCGCGTGCTGCCGACGGCAGACCCGATGACCAACGCCTGCGCTCGGCCCGACCCCGGCCGCACCACGCGCACGGCCCCGGTGTCGTAGAGCAGCGCGCCGACGCGATTGCCGCCGCGCGCGAACAGCCGCGCGAGCACCAGCGCGAGCTCGGTGAGCACGTCGTCCTTGCCGCGTCCGGGCGCGCCGGCCAGCATCGACGCCGAACGGTCCAGCACCAGCCACACCGTCAGCTCGCGGTCCTCGGTGAACTCGCGCACGAACGGCTCGTCCATCCGGGCCGTGACGTTCCAGTCGATGTGCCGCGCGTCGTCGCCCTCGGCGTACTCGCGGAGCCCGGCCAGGTCGTAGCCCGACCCGCGCTGGGCAGTGCGGTACGCGCCCTGCAGCCGGCCGTCGAGGCGGCGCACGACGCGCCACTCCAGCCGGTGCAGCAGGCGATCGGTCGCGGTGGTCATGGGCTCAGCGGTCCTGCAGGACGACCGTCGGGGCGGCGACGGCCGCGAGGATGCGACCGACGATCGCGTGGGCGTCGAGGTCGTCGGCCAGGGCCTCGTAGGACAGGACCACGCGGTGACGCAGCACGTCGAGCGCGAGCTCGGTCAGGTCCTGGGGCAGCACCCACGCGCGCCCGCGCAGGTGGGCGAGCGAGCGAGCGCCGATGACCAGGGCGATCGACGCGCGCGGGCTGGCGCCGTAGGTGATGTAGCGGTCCAGGTCGCCCAGCCCGACGATGCCCGGCGAGCGCGTCGCCGCGACGAGCCGGACCGCGTAGTCGACGATCGCCGGGTCCACGTAGACCTGCGCCGCCTGCTCCTGCATCGCGACCAGGTCCTCGGGCCGCAGGATCGCCTGCACCACCTCGGCCGGCCGCAGGGACCGCTCGACGACCGCGTGCTCCTCGGCGCTCGTCGGGTAGCCGACCAGCACCTTCATCATGAACCGGTCCACCTGCGCCTCGGGCAGCGGGTACGTGCCCTCGTTCTCGATCGGGTTCTGCGTCGCCATGACCAGGAACGGCTCGGGAACGCGGAAGGTCTCGCGGCCGATCGTGACCTGACGCTCCTGCATCACCTCGAGCAGCGCGCTCTGCACCTTGGCGGGTGCGCGGTTGATCTCGTCGGCCAGCAGCAGGTTGGCGAACACGGGGCCCAGCGTCGTCGCGAACTCACCCGAGTGCTGGTGGTAGACGCGCGTCCCGACGAGGTCGGCGGGCACCAGGTCGGGCGTGAACTGGATGCGCTGGAACTCCCCGCCGATGGCGCCGGCGAGCGACTTCACCGCCAGGGTCTTGGCCAGCCCGGGCACCCCTTCGACCAGCAGGTGCCCGCCGGACAGCAGCGCGACGGCCATCCGCTCGAGCAGCTCGTCCTGCCCGACGATCACACGCTTGACCTCGTAGAGCACCTGCTCCAGGGGGTTGGGTCCGTCCGTCATGTTGCTCCCTCGTCTCACAGTTGTGGTGCCTGGCCGCCGCCGCCGACGGCGCCGCCGATGGGGACCGCGAAGCCGATGCCCGCGAACGCGTCGTCCTTGCCCGGGTCGGCGATCGCGACGACGATGCCGATCACGTTGCCCTGCGCGTCGAGCAGCGGACCGCCCGAGCTGCCGGGGTTGACCGACGCGTCGAACTGGATGAGCCCCTTGAGGTCCCCGCTGGTCCGGTCCAGCCCGGACACGACGCCGGTCGAGACGCTGTCGGTCAGGCCCAGCGGGTTGCCGATCGCGACGACGTCGGCGCCGACGGTCGCGTCGCCGCCGAGCGTCGCCGGGACGAGGACCTCGGGGAACGTCGTGGGCGCCAGGTTCGCGATGTCCTGGGTCGTGTCCGACGACGTGACCGTCGCTGCCGACGTCGTCCCGTCGGAGAACGTCACCGTCACCGCGCTGCCGTCCGCGACCACGTGGTTGGCGGTGAGGACGGTCCCGTCGTCGGAGACGACGACGCCCGAGCCCAGCGCGCCGTCGGCGGTGCGGATCGTCACGACCGACTGCGCGACGGCCGTGAACACCTCCGGCACGGTGGGCGTCGTCGCCGTGGGGCTGGGCTTCGGCGTCGTCGTCGGCGCGGCCTGCGGCTCGCCGCCACGTCCCGTCAGCGCGACGACGGCCGCGACGAGCGCGACCACCAGCGCGAGCACGCCGAGCAGCCGGCCGCTCAGTGCTGCGCGGCGCTGCGGGGGCTGCTCGGCCTCGGACATGGACCGAGGCTAGGCACGCTTGCTGTGGAAAGGATGAGAACGCACGAGGAACCTTCCGGGGGCAGGTGTGACCTTTCCTCTTGCCGAGGTCCTGGACTTGCGATGCGGGCGGGGCTGATCTGCGCGGTCGAAGGGTCGTGAACCGTCCGGGACGTGGCGCTCGCGCCGTTCACATGCTCGGGCCGGACGCTGTGTCACCACGTGCCGCTAGGGTCGGCGAAACAGAAAGCCCCGGGTCGGCTGACGCCGATACCGGGGCTTCCCCAAGCCTTGGCTCCAACAACGTGCGGTGCAGCGGTCGTTTGGAGCTCTCACGTGCCGCCCAGTCTAAGGGAGAGACGACGATGGTGTCGACGCCTGAGTGGGTCGACGACTGGCTCACCCCTGCCCGGTTCCGCAAGTACCTCGACGCCGCGGGCGGAGACCCGGTGCTCGGCCTGGCGCTCTACGAGTGGAACAGCGAGATCGCCTCCGCCTTCCTGCGCGACCTCGGGCACCTCGAAGTAGCCGTCCGCAACGCATACGACCGCGCGCTGCTCGGGCACCCGGACGTCATCGCCGGCGATGGCGAGTGGCTCTCGGCGGCGTCGTGCGCGGTGCTGTTCCCTCGACACATCGCGAACGACAAGAACGGCAACCCACAGGACAAGAACGCGACGCCTCGGTCGAACGTGAAGGACGCACGCAAGCACTCCGGCTTCGACGCCGGCGTCGTGCCCCGCGGCAAGGCGGTGGCCGAGCTGATGTTCGGGTTCTGGTCGTACCTGGCGGACGATCTCCACGAGAAGACGCTGTGGGTGCCTGCCCTACACACGGCGTTTGTTCCCGGCGCCGACCGCGCTCGCCTGCATGCGGCCCTGTCGGCACTCCGGGAGTTTCGGAACCGGGTCGCGCATCACGAATCCGTTTTCGACCGTCGCCCGGAGGACCACAGGCGCTACATCGTGTTCGTGGCACGCCAGTTGTCCCCTGAACTGCACGTCCACATCAACCAGAACAGTCGTCTGACGGCCGTGCTCGCCGCGCGGCCACGGCCCTAGGTCCCAGCCGTCAGCGGCGCTCAGCGGCCGGAGTCGATGGTGTGGGCCCACGCGGACAGGAAGTCGTCGGTCAGGTGGGCGTTGCGGTCCAGGGCGCCGGAGACGACGGCGCCCGTGCGGATCATCATGAGCTGCTCGGCGGCCGCGCGCGGATCGCGGTGCCCCACCTCGCGCAGCAGCTCCTCCAGCCGCTCGGTCACCCATCGCCGCACGTCGTACGCCTGCAGCCGGGCCGGGTGGGTGCCGGTGAACTCCGCAGACGCGTTGATGAAGGGGCACCCACGCTGCACCTGCGCGAAGTCGTCGCGCGTGAGGACCGTGGCCAGCTCGGTGAGCGCCTCACGGGGGCGTCCGGCGTAGGCCGCGATGATGCCGCCCACCTGGTCGCGGTCGAACTGCTTGCGGCGCTCGAGGTAGGCGTCGACCAGGTCGTCCTTGGACGGGAAGTGGCGGTAGAAGGTCACGCGCGTGACTCCGGCCTCGATGACGATGCGCTGCACGCCGACCGTGTGGATCCCCTCGTCGTAGAAGAGGCGGTCGGCGGCCGCGACGATGCGCTCGCGCGCGGCCGATGGGCGGGTCGCCGTCGCCCGCACCGCCTGCACCTGCTCGTCCGCCATCACGTTCTCCCACCCGACGCCGCGAACCCCTTGTCGCGCGCCGTCCCGACGCCCTAGGTTAAGTCCGCTGGTAGGTAGAACGATCGATCTACTTCAAGGAGCAGTCATGAGCGCAACGCCCGTCCTGTTCATCCACGGCCTGTGGCTGCACGCCAGCTCCTGGGACCCGTGGGTCGAATACTTCACCGCCGCCGGCTACGACGCATCCGCGCCCGGCTGGCCCGGTGACCCGGCCACGGTCGACGAGGCGCGCGCGACGCCCGACGCGATCGCCGACCACGGCATCGACGACGTCGTCGCGCACTTCGCCGAGGTGATCGCCGCCCTGCCCACCAAGCCGATCCTGATCGGGCACTCGTTCGGCGGCATGATCGCGCAGCGCCTGCTCGGCGAGGACCTCGCGGTCGCCGCGGTCGCCATCGACGCCGCGCAGATCAAGGGCGTGCTGCCGCTGCCCCTGTCCGCGCTCAAGGCCACGCTGCCGGTGTTCAAGAACCCCGCCAACAAGCACCGCGCCGTCTCGCTGACCGCGGAGCAGTTCCGCTACGCGTTCGGCAACGCGATCGAGCCGGCCGAGTCCGACGAGCTCTTCGAGAAGTGGGCCATCCCCGCGCCCGGCAAGCCGCTGTTCGAGGCCGCGGCCGCCAACTTCAACCCGCACTCGCCGGCCAAGGTCGCCACCGACAACGCCGCCCGCGGCCCGCTGCTGCTGATCATGGGCGGCCGCGACAACACGGTCCCGGAGACCGTGACCCGCGCGACGCTCAAGCAGTACCGGCACAGCGACGCGGTCACCGACATCCTCGAGTTCGAGGACCGCGCCCACTCGCTGACGATCGACCACGGCTGGCGCGACGTGGCCGATGCCTCGCTCGCGTGGCTGCGCGAGCACGGGCTCTGACGTGGACCTCGGGCTGGCGGGTCGGGCCGCCGTCGTCACCGGCGCGAGCCGAGGGATCGGGCTGGCGATCACGCGCGCGCTCGTCGAAGAGGGCGTGACCGTCGTCGCGGCAGCGCGGTCCGGGAGCCAGTCGCTCGACGAGCTGGGCGACGCGGTCCACGTCGTCCAGGTCGACCTGAGCACGCCCGACGGGCCGGCCACGCTGATCGCGGCGGCGGTCGAGGCCCTGGGCGGCATCGACGTGCTGGTCAACAACGTGGGCGCGGTGCACCCGCGGCTCGGCGGCTTCCTGTCCGTGTCCGACGACGAGTGGGCGGCGACCCTCGACCTCGACGTGCTCGCCGCGATCCGGACCATGCGTGCCGCCATCCCCCACCTGACCGGCCGCGACGGCGCGAACATCGTCACGGTCAGCTCGGTGAACGCGTTCCTGCCCGACCCGGGCGTGCTCGACTACAGCGCGGCCAAGGCCGCCCTGTCCAACGTGTGCAAGTCGCTGTCCAAGGAGCTCGGTCCCGCGATCCGCGTCAACACGGTCAGCCCCGGGCCCGTGGCGACGGACCTGTGGCTGGGCGCCGGCGGCGTCGCGGCGACCGTGGGCGGCGCGGGCGGACGGTCGGCCGACGAGGTGGTCCGCGCCCAGGAGGCCGCCGCTCCCAGCGGCCGGTTCACCACCCCCCAGGAGGTCGCCGACGCCGTCGTGTTCCTGGCCAGCCCGCGCTCGGCCAACACGACCGGCGCGGACCTGGTCATCGACGGCGGCCTGATCCCGACGCTGTAGCCCGGCGAACCTGCGATCTTGAGCGCCATCTGGGCGTTTGGCGGTCAAGATCGCAGGTTCGGCGGCGGACGCGGTCAGGCCAGGTCGCGCGTGCGGAACCAGCCGTACACCGGCCACGCGTGGACGTGCGCGCAGTACGCGGCGAACTTCGACCACAGGCCGTCGTTGTCGGGGCGCGGCAGGCCGGCCAGGTCGCCGCAGTACTCCGCGTTGATGGTGTCCGGCCCGGTCCACTGGCCCACCCAGTAGTCGGGGTAGTGGGCGCCGAAGCTGCGCAGGGTCAGGCGGTCGACGAGGCCGAGGGCGGCGTCGGTGTCGAAGGTCGCGACGCCGACGACGGTCTGACCGGCCAGCGCGTACCAGAACCCGCCGTTCTCGCTCACGCCCGGGTCCATCAAGCCGCCGACCACCGGCTTCTCGCGCTGCCGGGGCCCGAGCACCTCACCCGCCAGGAGCTGCTCCGACATCGCCTCCCACAGCGCGCGCTTGCGCTCGACCGGGAAGTCGGGCGCCTGCAGCAGGAACGCCTGCGGCTCGAGGTCCATGGTCGCGTCGCCCAGGGCGGTGTCGCGGTCGAGCCAGACGCGGCGGGCGAACGTCCGGCCCTCCATGTCGCGCAGCATCGCCGCGGTGATCCGCGCCAGGTACAGGTTCATGCTCGTCGTCAGGCGGGCGACGCGCTCCGCCGTGGACGCGTCTGCCGCGGCACCGTACGCGTCGAGCTGCTCGACGAGAGTCGGCATGACGGCCATCGCCATCGCCGTGTTCATCTGCGACTCGGCGGTGCCGAAGTAGCGGTGGACCGACAGGTCGACGAACACCATGTCGCTCCAGTCGGAGTTCATCAGGCGCACCAGCCCGTGCGGACCGGTCGACACCTCGTCGCGCAGGTACGCGAACGCCCGCTCCAGCTTGTCGAGGGTCGAGCCCAGGAAGCTCGCCTCGCGCGGCAGGTACGCCGTGGTGGCCTCGAGGATGCTCGTGTCGCCCGTGATCCGCAGGTACTCCCCGAGGGTCTGGAACAGGTAGAGCTGCTGGTCGGACGTGTTCCAGGCGCTGTTGGACGTGTCCCCGTTGCCGAAGTCCATGTACTTGATCTCGCCCTGGTACGTCATCTTGCACAGCGTGTACAGGATGGTCTCGCGGGCCAGGTGGGGGGCGAAGTACGCGGCCGCCATCGCGTGCTGGAGGTGGTCGCGCGGGGCGGCGAACATCTCGATGACGTAGTCGTAGGTCATGCCCTGCGGGATGACGGTGTGGCCGTGGTACCCCGACCACGTCGCCATCGCGAGGATCGCGTGGCCGTCCCACGTGAGCTCGCTGCGCAGCGTCGGGTCCTCGACCTGCTCGAACGCGGCCAGCGCGGTCGCCCAACCGGCGCGGAACGTCCGGTCGTCGGGCAGCGAGGACGCGAAGGCGACGAGAGTGGCGACGTCGTCGTCCGGCGAGAGCAGGCCGACGACCACGACGACGTCCCGCGACTCGCCGGGCTCGAGCGTGACCCGCGCGCGGGCCGACAGCTCCACGGCGTCGGAGGCGACCACGCGCTGCTCGAACGACACGGGGACCTGCGACGACGGCGACGCGAGCAGCGCGAGCGCCGGCGGGTACAGGTTGTAGCGGTTGGGCTCGTCGAGCCCGGTGAGGATGCCGGGGTCGTCCGACGTCGCGGTGCTCGTCGCGACGACACCCTGGCCGCCCGCGAGCGCCTCGGCCGTCGTGACGAAGCGGAACGGCGGCTCGCTGCCGTCGGGCGAGGTGTTCTTGCCGACGAACGGGTGGCTGAGCACGGTCTCGACGTGCTCGACGTCCGCGGGCTCGGAGCCCGTGTTGGTGAGCCGGACGCCGACGACGACGGCGGCCGCCCCGCGGTCCGAGGCCGTCGAGGGTGCGACGCCCAGCGTGCGGGTGACCGCGACGCCGTCGAGCGGCGCGAACGCGTACCGCGCGAAGCCGCAGCCCAGCTCACGCTCCACGTCCAGGCTGGACGCGGCGACGCCGTCCTCGCCGAGGAGCTCGTGGGTCGTCGTCGCACCGTCGCGCGTGACGCTCAGTGCAGCACCGTTCGACGCGGCCTCGTCGGTCGCGGCGTTCAGGCGGACCCAGCCACGCTCCCCCGACATGGCGACGAACCGGCCGCTCGCGTGCACGAACAGCGACAGCCCGTCGTTGCCGATCAGCGCGTACGGGTCGGGCTCGAGCGGGTACGGCGCGCCCGCGAGGGTCGTCGTGACCACCGGCACGTCGACCTCGAGGCGGTAGGTGGGCAAGCCGGCCTCGTCGAGCGACCAGTGGCCGATCGGCGAGACGCGGTCCGTGGTGCTGACGTCCATGTCATCCTCCGTGGGTGCTGCAGGTTCGAGTGTGGTGGTGCGCGCTAGAGCAGGACGCCGTCCGACGCGAGCGTCGCGCGCAGCTGCGCGACGTCCAGGTCGGTGAGCGCGGTGCCGCTCGTCGTCGAGAGCGCGGCGGCCGTGCCTGCGGCCTGGCCGTAGGACAGGCACTGCGCGATGGAACGGGCCGACGCGTGCGCGTCGTGGGTGGCCGACAAGCACCGACCGGCGACAAGCAGGCCGTCGACCTCGACAGGCAGCAGGGTCCGGAACGGCACGCCGTACGTGCGGCCCGTCGGCTCGCCGTCGTCGCCCGCCGCGACGTACTTCCAGATGGTCGCCGCGCCGCCGTCGTGGTCCTCGATCGGGGCGCCGCACAGCGCGATCGCGTCGTCGAACGAGCGGGCCTCCAGGACGTCGTCCTTCGTGAGGACGTACTGCCCCAGCAGCCGGCGCGTCTCGCGCGTGCCGATCCACGTCGAGGTGTTCAGCAGGTGGGAGCCCTCGTAGCCGGGCACGCGGTCGCGCAGGAAGCGCACGTACTCGGCCGTCTGGCGGCGCCCCTCCATCTCCGCGGCCGTGATGGCCCACGGGTTGGTGGCATCGACGCCCGACACGCGGGTCAGGTTGGTGTGGAACACGCCCGGCAGGACCGTGCGGTGCGACGAGCCCTCGAGGCGGGGCAGGTCGTACTCGCCGCTCGCCGCGGCCTCGCGCATCAGGCGGTGCAGCTCGCCGGTCGACGCGGGCTCGCCCACGCCACCCATCCGGAACGTGGTGGTCAGGGGCTGGGTGCGACGACGCGCGCTCGGCATCTCGAGCGCGCAGCCCGCCGCCCACGCGACGTCGGCGTCGCCGGACGTGTCGATCACGCGCGTCGCGCGGACCTGGAACGGCCCGCGCCGCGTGATGACGGCGACGCCGACGATCCGCGTGCCGTCCATGATCGCGGCGCCGGTGCGCGTGTGCAGCAGCGGGACCACGCCGGCGTCGGACAGCAGACGGTCCCAGGCGAGCTTGAGCGCCTCGGGCTCGTACGTCACGCCCGTGCCTGCGCCGTAGGTGTTGCCGCGCAGCATGGCCTCGCCGTCGTCGATGAGGCCGCCGGCCACCTCCCAGCCGATGCCGCCGACGACGCGCTCCTCGCTGCCCGCGGGGAAGAAGCCGTACATGGTGTCGAGCACCGCCGCGGCGGTGCCGCCGAAGAAGCCGCCGCCCTCGACGAGCAGCGTGGACGCGCCGTGCCGCCCGGAGGCGACAGCGGCCGCGCAACCCGCGGACCCGCCGCCGACGACGACCACGTCGCCCTCCCACAGCACGGGCAGCGACTGCGCCGCCTCGACGGTCAGGCGCAGGTGGTCGGTCGACGCGGCGGGGGGCTCGGGGATGGCGTCAGGAGTGAACATGGGAACCTTCGGTGCTGGTGAGGGTCGGGTGGGGCGGTCGGGTGGCGCGGTGCGCCTGGGGTGCGCGCCGACGTCAGCGCAGCAGCCAGCCGCCGTCGACGGGGATGGTCGCTCCGGTGGTCTGCGGCGCGTTCTCGCCGACGAGCCAGCGCACGGCTGCGGCGACCTCGTCGGCGCTCGCCGGGCGCTGCGTGAGCGGCATCAGCTCGGGGAACCGGGCGATGATCCGCTCGTCGCCGAGCGCCCGCGCCGCCATGGGCGTGTCCACGAGCCCGGGCGCGACGAGGTTCACGCGGATCCCTCGTCGGGCGCCCTCGTAGGCCGCCGCCTCCATCAGCGGGACCAGGCCCGCCTTGGCGACGCGGTAGGCCGCGGTGAGGAAGTCGCCGTCGAGGCCGCGCGCGAGGGCGGAGCCGATGAGCACCACGGAGGCGCCGGGCTCGCAGTGCCGCAGGCAGGCGCGCAGGAACGAGAACGCCGAGGTCAGGTCGACGCGCAGGACCTCGTCCCAGCCCTCGTCGGTGCACTCCGAGACGGGGCCGTCGCCGTACCGGCGCCCGCTCATGCCGATCGTGTGCACGGCGGCGCGCAGCGGCCCGGCCGCCGCCAGCGCCGAGGCGACCTGCTCGGCGACGCCGCGCTGCGTGACGTCCTCGTCGGGCCGGTCGGAGGCGTGCACGTCGAAGCCGTCGTCGGCCAGCGCCCGCACGACCGCACCGCCGATGCCGCCGTTCCCGCCGACGACCCAGGCCGTGCTCATGCGTGCACCCGGACGCCGTCCGCGACGCGCAGCACGCCGGCCTTGCGGCGCGCGTGCTCGAGGTACGCGCTCTCGAACAGCTCGTGCGAACGCTCGGCGCCGACGACCTGGCCGCCGGTCAGCACGGGCAGCTCGATGCCACGCTCGGAGAGCTTCTCCGCGGTGCGGACCTTGAGCATGTTGACGATCGTGATGTTGGCGATGCTGCTGACCGGGCCGACCTTGCTCTCCCAGCCGTCGATCTCGACCGCGGCGTCGCCCAGCGGCGTGCAGATGTCGAGGATCACGTCGGCGTGGTCGGCCAGGATGGTGCCGGACTCGTGCGTGGCGGGGACCGAGCGCGCCTCGGCGATCGACGTGACCGCGATGACCTTGAGGCCGGCGGCCTTGGCGATCATGGCCGTCTCGACCGGGACCGCGTTGCGACCGGTGGCACTGAACATGAGGATCGCGTCGGTGGGACGCAGCTCGAAGTTGGCGAGCATGGCCGCCGCGAGACCGGGGACGCGCTCGATGAACATCGCCTGCCGCTGGCCGTTCGAGCCGGCGATCTCGGTGTGGAACGTCATCGACAGCTCGACCAGCGGGTGCCAGCCCGGGTAGGAGCCGTACCGCGGGAACATCTCCTCGACGGGGATGCGCGAGTGCCCGGTGCCGAACGTGTGCACCACGCCCCCGCCGCCGATCGCGTCCGCCGCGATGTCGGCCGCCGCCTCGATCGCGTCGAGCTGGGTGTTCTCGATTCGGTCGAGCACGCCGCGTGCCTCTGCCAGCCAGGTCATCAGGAGTTCCTCTCGGTGGTGTGCACCGCGGGGGTGCGGGACGCGTGGATGGCGGCGCCGACGGAACCGGCGGTCGACCCCAGCTGGGCGACCGCAGTCCGGACGTCACCGGTGAGCGAGCGGCGCTGCGCCAGCACGCTCTCGATGCGGGGAAGCAGGAGGTCGGCCGCGGGCGCGAGGCCACCGCCGACGACGACGAGGTCGAGCTGCAGCACCAGGCACACCACCGCGGCGGCGTGGCCGATGGCGTCGCCGGCCCGGTCGAACGCGTCGCGGGCCCAGGGGTCGCCGGCCCGTGCGGCCTCCGCGGCGGCGCGCGCCGTCAGCGGTCGGGCGCCGTCCGCCGTCAGGGCCCGCAGCGCGGGCGAGTGCCCGGTCGCGACGGTCCGGGCGAGGTGCGCGACGATGGCGGAGGCGGACGCGACGGTCTCGAGACAGCCGCGGCCGCCGCACCCGCACAGCTCGCCGTGCGGGTCGACGAGCACGTGGCCGATCTCCCCGATCGCGTCGACGTCGCCGACGAGGATCGTGCCGGCCCGTGCGATCGCGCCACCGACGCCCGTGCCCAGCGTGACGAAGAGCGCGTCGCTCGCGCCGCGTGCGGCGCCGGCGACGAGCTCGGCCCAGCCGAACGCTCGGGCGTCGTTGAGCAGCGCGACGGGCACACCCGTCAATCGCTCCAGCTCGTCGGCGACCGCGAGGCCGGACCAGTCGCCCGGCAGGTTCGGCACGACGAGGCTGCGCCGAGCCACCGTGTCGACCGTCCCGGGGACGGCGATGCCGATGCCGGCGAGGGGGACCTCGCACTCGCGAGCGAGCTGGGCGACCGCGCCGAGGACGGCGTGGTGGTCCACGCGCGGGGTGTCGATCGAGCCGGAGCGCTCGACGGTGTCGCCCTGCACGAGCGACCACTTGACGCTGGTCCCGCCGACGTCGACGCCCAGGACCCGCCTGGCCCGACCGTCCTCGGCGAGGCAGGCCGGGACCGTTGCGGACGCGTCACTGCGCCGTTCCACGAGCACCTCCGGTTGTATATACGTTTGCTGGATCGAATGTACGTATCCGGTCGCGCGGGTGTCAAGCGGATGGTGCGGGAGCCGGCAGATCCCGGGCGGGAGGGCGCGAGAGCGCACGCCCGGACCGCCCACGGCCGGCACTTCCGGATACGACGGCGGGTCAGGACGGGGCGCCGAGCCGGCGCCAGGGCGCGCCACGACGGCGCGCGCGCCTCACTCCGTGAAGGCCAGCACCGTGTCGATGTCGTACCGGTCGGCGACATACGCGGTCGTCGTGAACTCGATCGGCGTGCCGTGCTGGTCCGAGACGGTGCGGGTCTCCTGCAGGATCGCGGCCCGGCGGGGGACGTCGAGGAGCGTCGACTCCGCGCTGGTCGCGATGCGCGCGCTGATCCGCACGAGCGCGGTGGTGGGCGAGTGGCCCATGCGCCGCAGCGCCTCGTGCAAGGAGCCCGCCTCGAGGTCGGCGGCCAGCACGCCGGCCAGCGCAGGAACGAGGGAGACGCTCTCGATGGCCAGCGGCGTCCCGTCGGCGAGCCGCAGTCGCTGGATCGCGACGAGCCGCTGGCCGACGGCGAGGTGCAGCGCTCCCGCCTCCCCGGGCCCGCACTCGCGCATCTCCGCGGTGAGCAGCCGCGACGACGCGGCCATCCCCCGTCGTCGCATGTCCTCGGTGAAGCTCATGAGCGGCCCGGAGTGGCGGTGCAGCGCCTGCGGGGCGACGAAGGTCCCGGCGCCGCGCCTGCGCTGGACCAGCCCCTCGGCCTCGAGGCTCTGGACCGCCTGGCGCGCGGTCATGCGGCTCACCTCGAAGCGCGCGGCGAGCTCCGACTCCGACGGCAGCGGGTCGCCGGCGCGGCCGGAGGCGACCTGGGTGCGCAACCACGACTCGATGGCACGGCGACGGGTGCCCACGGCGGCCTGGCTCATGTCCAGGATCCTACGGCACAAGTTGTATATGCATCTGCCGACGATTGTTATAGCATCTGTCCGTCCAACGTCACCGCACCGCCGCGGCGACGCGAGCCGACGCAAGGAGCACCACGTGCCACACATCGGGTTGCAGCTGTGGACCCTGCGCGCTCACCTGCACGATCTCGACCGGCTGCTCGACCAGGTCGCACCCGCCGGCGTGACGGCGATCGAGCCGTTCGGCCTCGGCGACCCGCGGCTCACGGGCGCCGAGCGGGTCGTGCGTGCCCGGGCGCTGCGGCGCAGTGCCGTGCGCGCGGGGATGGCTGTCCCGTCGGCGCACGTCGCGCTCCCCGAGCCGTCGGCCGCACGCACGCTCGTCGCGGAGCTGCACGCGCTGGGCGCGTCGACCGCGATCGCCGCGACGCCGTCGAGCGTCGCCGGGTTCGGCCCGGACGCGTTGGCCGACGTCGACTCGATCGCCCGGTTCGCCGACCGCCTCAACGCGTTGAGCGACGTCGCGGCACGCGAGGGGATCCGCATCGGCTACCACAACCACGCGCACGACTGGGCCGACGTCGACGGGCGCCCGGCGTTCGACCACCTCGTCGACCGCCTCTCCCCCGACGTCGACCTGGAGCTCGACGTGCTCTGGGCCCAGCTCGCCGGGCAGGACCCGGCCGCCCTCGTCGGCCGCCTGGGCGACCGCGTCCGCCACCTGCACGTCGGCGACACCCTCGCCGGGAACCGCGACGTGCAGCTGCCGGCGGGGCAGGGCGACATCGCCCTCACGTCGAGCATCGCCGCGTGCGGGCGCTCCGTCGAGGCCCTGTACATCGAGGCGACGACACCGCCGCCCGGCACCAGCATCGTCGAGCTGGTCACCGCCAGCGCCGCGTGGCTGCGCCTCGCGGTCGCGCTCCTGGTCCCGCCGGGCGACGAGACACCCGACCTCCCACCCGGGACGTTCCCCGTCCCCGGGTACATCGGCCATCTCCACGAGGAGTCAGCGTGACCGCAGGACAGATCCGCACCGTGCTCGGCGACGTCGACGACGTCGACGGCTTCGTCTACGCGCACGAGCACCTCATCATCGACTCGCCGCTCATCGCGGCCGTGTTCCCCCACATCCACCTGTGGGACGTCGAGGCCGCGGTCGCCGAGGTCGGCGCGTGCGCGGACGCAGGAGCCGGGCTCATGGTCGACGCGATGCCCGTCGCCGCAGGCCGCGACGCCGTGCGCCTGGCGGAGATCTCCCGACGGACGGGCGTAGGGGTCGTCGCCGCGACGGGCCTGCACCACGACCGCTACTACGGACCGCTGCACTGGACCAACCGGGTCGACGTCGACACGCTCGCCGACCTCTTCGTCGCGGACCTCGTCGACGGCATCGACGAGCTCGACTACACCGGGCCGGTGGTGCGGCGCACCGCCCACCGGGCCGGGATCGTCAAGGTCGCCACGTCGGGCGCCGAACCCGACACCCGCGACCTGCGCAACCTCGACGCGGCCGCCGCCGCGAGCGTCCGGACCGGGGCGCCCGTGCTCACCCACTGCGAGGGTGGCGCGGGCGGGGTGCGACAGGTCGAGCACCTGCGCGATGCCGGCGTCCCGCCGTCGTCGGTCATCCTCAGCCACGTCGACAAGGCCCACGACCTGGGCTACCTGCGCGACCTGGCCCAGACCGGTGCGGTCCTCGAGCTCGACCAGTCACTGCGCGAGCGCGCAGCGGGGACGGACTCGGTGACCGTGCGGGCCGTCCTCGCTCTCGTCGAGGACGGCTACGAGGACGCGATCGTGCTCGGCACCGACGGCGCCCGACGCACCCTGTGGACCGCCCTCGCCGGCGAGCCGGGCCTCGCGTGGCTCGCCGCGACGCTGCCCCAGGTACTGGCCGACGCAGGCGTGCCCGACGACGTGCTGCGCAAGATCGGCCACGACAACGCCCAGCGAGCACTGCGCTGGCGCGCCGCGTCCTGACCGCAGGGCGAATGCGGTCAGGACGCCCACAACCGTCCCGTGAGCACCCCGATGCCGGTGCTCACGGGACGGTCGTCGGGGGTTGCTCAGCTGCAGGACACGGCGAGACCGCTCGCCGGGGCCGCACCTGAGCCGACGAACCCGTACTGGGTCGACGCACCCGCCGCGAGCTCACCGTTCCACGGTGCGTTCGTGACGACCGTCTGCCCGGCCGAGCTCGAGAACTGACCGCTCCAACCGCTCGCCACCGCCGACGAGGCAGGCAGCGTGAACGCCGTGCGCCAGGAGTGGATCGCCGCCTTGCCGGCCTTGACCGTCACCTGCACCTGGTAGCCGCCGGGCCACGAGCCGACCGTCGACAGCGTCGCCGTGCACGCACCCGCAGGGGTCGGCGTGGGGGTCGGCGTCGGGGACGGGGTCGTTCCGCCGGTGATGAGCGCCAGCTCGCGCCCGGTCCCCTTGAACGTCGACGACGAGGCGCCGGTCTTGAACGCCTGCAGCGAGGCCGACGACGACGCGATCTGCCACTCCTCCTCCTTCTTCTGGTCGAAGTAGGACAGTAGGCGCAGCTTCGGGTACTTGCCGGCCTCGATCGACGCGAACATCTGCGTGATCCAGGCGGCCTTGTCGCCCCCGTCGATCGACGACGCCGTCTCGGCGATCTGGATCGGCTTGTCCGGCGCGATCGACACGGCCGTCTGGTACGCGCCGGAGAACACCTGGTCGAACGAGCTCCAGTAGTTGCCGCTCGGGTCCCACGACGGGCCCTTGCCCCAGTTGTAGCCGTCGAGCGCGACCCAGTCGACGTACGCGTTGCCGGGGTACTCGAGGGCGGGGTTGTTCCACGACTCGTTGGGGGTCGAGCCGTTGGTGATGGTCCAGACCCACTGCACGTTGGTCGCACCGACCTGGACGAGCAGGTCGTGGACGTGACGGTAGGCCTGGACGTACTTGGCGGGGTCGTTCCCGTTCAGCGCGGGGTTCCACGGGTACCAGTTCCCGTTGACCTCGTGCCCCCAGCGCATCTGGATCGGGAAGCCGAGCGAGGCCATCTCCGTGCCGCGAGCCTTGATGTAGGCGTCCCACTGGCCCGACGTGATGTCGTCGAGCGTGATCTGGTCGGGGTCGGTGAGGGACAGGGCTGGGTTCCACGGCTCCCACGTCCAGCTCAGCATGATCCCGCGGGCCCACAGGTCCTTGGCCTGCTGGACCGGGAACGCCGCCTTGTTGCTCCACGCGTCGAACCACTGGACGCTCGCGGGCGTGATCCCGGTGTCGGCCTTGAAGCTGTCCGCGACCGCCGTGAACGGCGTCGTCTCGCGGAAGACCCCGAGGAACACACCGCCGTTCGCCGCCGATCCGGCGGCCGAGCTCCCGCTCGCGAGCCCGGTGCCGGTCGCGGCGCAGGCGATCGAGGCGATCGCAGCGGTGAGGGCAGCGATGCGGGGACGCAGACGTCTCATGTCACTCTCCATCGAGTCATGTGCCGGGCCCGCGCGACCCGGTAGGTAAACGTTGTGATTTCGCGGCGATCGAGACATTACGGGCGACGGGCGCCACCGACAACCCGCGCGGGCTGCCTAAACGATTCGCCGGCGACCGCACCGGCTCGGAGGTGACCGCATCGGGTTCTGGCTCCGCGCGCTCAGCTCACTGCCCCACCCGCGTCGACTCGCGGACCCTCAGGCCGGCAGGGACCGCGACGAGAGCGGGATCAGGCTCACGGCCCGCGATGCGATCGCCCAGCAGGTCGAGGGCGAGGACCGCCATGCGCGGCCGGTCGGGATCCACGGTCGTCAGCCGCGGGAACGAGAACCGCGCCTCGACGATGTCGTCGATCCCCGCGACCGCGACGTCCCGTGGCACGTCACGCCCCAGGTCGTGCAGCGCACGCAGCGCCCCGAGAGCCAGGGCGTCGTTGAGCCCGAACACGGCGTCGATCTCGACGCCGTCACGATGTGCCTGCAGGACCGCGTCGTACCCGCACGCGTGGTCCCACTCGACGACGGTGCGACGCAGCTCGGGCGCCGGCGACAGCCCACGTCGGGCGAGGGCCCGGTCGTGGCCGTCGAGCCGCTGCGCGGCCGACGCGCTCACCGCGGGGTCACCGCCGACGACGAGGATGCGGCGCCGGCCGCCGTCGAGCAGGTGCTCGGTCACCGCCGACGCAGCGGCCACGTTGTCGAACGTCACGTGCGGCACCGAGATCCCCGGCGCGTGCTCGCCGAGCAGCACCGTCGGCAGGCCGGCGGCGCGCTCCAGGTCGTCGGGCCGCAGGGACAGTGCGTTGAGAAGGAGCCCGTCGACGACGCTGCGGCGCGGACCCGACAGCGCGCCCAGCTCGCCCTCGCGCGTCCCGCCGGTCTCCTCGACCAGCACCGTCAACCCCCGGGCGCCGGCCTCGCGCACGACGAGCGCGGCGAGCTCGCTGAAGTGCCCCGACGCGCTCAGCTCGGGGATCGCCAGCCCGATCACGCCGGTCCGACCCTGGCGCAGCCGCCGGGCGCTCAGGTTGGGCTGGTACCCGAGCGCCGCGATCGCGGCCTCCACCCGGGCGGTCGTCGGCGGCGACACCTTCCCGGAGCGGTTGACGACCTCGGACACGGTCTTGATCGACACGCCCGCCTGCAGCGCGACGTCGTGCACCGTCACCGCGTCTCGCCCCCGGATGCCGGCCATCCCCGCCCCTCCCGTCGGGCACCACCGCCCGGACCGAACACCGACGCTAGTGGATCCCCCTCCGCGCCCGTCGCGACGGGTGGCCGCGTCAGGTCGACTGGACCTCGTGGACCGCGCGGCCGTAGGCACCGACGAAGCGGTCGAGCAGCTCGAGGAACGTGTCCACCTCCGCGCCGAGCTCGTCGAGCGCCACGTCGTAGGCCCGCAACCCCTCGACCATGTCCTTCTCGAAGACCCGCCGGCCGGCGGCGGTCGGCTCGACGACGGCCGCGCTCTGGCCCGGGACGCGACGACGTCGCAGCAGGTCGGCGGCGATCGCGGCGTTGACCTGCCGGTTCACGGTGGACTGCTCGAGGTTGAGGTCGTCGGCGATCTCGCGCAGGGTGCGCGGTCGCTGCCCCAGCAGCCAGACGAGCCGGACGTCGGCCGCGTTGAGGCGCAGGCGCTGCTCGAGCACGTGCCGGTGCTGGCCCGCGAGCGTGAGCAGCCAGGCGGCGCGGCGATCGCGCGGGGTGTCCGGCGTGGGGTGCGTGCCGACGTCGCCCATGGGCGCCTCCCGACGGGGGTGGTGGAGAACAGTTTCGATGTGTATCCTACACAGGTCGATATGTACTCTACATATCCGCCCTCCGTCGAAGGATCCACCGTGAGTTCTGTGCTGCCCGCGTCCGAGGCGACCACGCCCGACGCCGAGCGCAAGGCCAAGTGGGTGATCGGGGTCCTGCTCTTCAGCAGCCTCTCCGCAGCCCTCATGCAGTCGCTCGTCATCCCCATCCAGTCCGAGTTCCCCGAGCTCCTGAACACCAGCGCCAGCAACGCGTCGTGGGTCATCACCGCGACGCTGCTCGGCGCCGGCGTCACCATGCCTCTGGTCGGCCGCCTGGCCGACCTGGTCGGCAAGAAGCCGGTCCTCGTCGCGTCCGCCGCGCTGCTCGTCGTCGGCTCGCTGATCTGCGCGCTGTCCGACAGCCTCGGCATCGTCCTCGTCGGCCGCGTCCTGCAGGGCGCGGCGATGGGCTACATCCCCGTCGCCATCTCGCTGGTCCGCGAGGTCATCCCGCCGCGCATGGTGAACTCCGCCATCGCCGCGGTCAGCGCGACGCTCGGCGTCGGCGGCGCGCTCGGCCTGCCGCTGGCCGCCTGGATCGCGCAGGGCCACGACTGGCACATGCTCTTCTGGGTCGCCACCGGTCTCGCCGTCGTCATGACGCTCCTGTCGCTGCTCGTGCTCCCCCACGTCCACGACGCACACCCCGCCACGATCGACTGGCTCGGCGCCGCCGGGCTCGCGCTCGGCCTCGTCGGCGTCCTCGTCGGCGTCTCCAAGGGCGGCGACTGGGGCTGGTCGTCGGGCTCGACGATCGGGCTCATCGTCGGCGGCGTCGTCGTCCTGCTCGCGTGGGGCTGGTACGAGCTGCGCAGCAAGGACCCGCTCGTCGACCTGCGCACCATGAGCGCGCGTCCCATCCTGCTGACGAACATCGCCGCCGTGCTCATCGGGTTCGGCATGATGGCGCAGTCCATCGTCGTGCCGCAGCTCCTGCAGATGCCGGAGGCCACGGGCTACGGCCTGGGCCAGAGCATCCTGCAGGCCGGCCTCTGGATGGCCCCCGGCGGCCTCATGATGCTGTTCTTCGCCCCCGTGTCCGCGCGCCTGCTGACCAACCTGGGCGCCCGCATCACGCTGTCGATCGGTGCCGCCGTGCTGGCCGCCGGGTACGTCGCGGCCGTGTTCCTCACGGGTGCGCCGTGGCAGCTCGTCGTCGCGTCCTGCATCTCCATGGCGGGCGTCGGCGTCGGCTACGCGGCCATGCCGACCATGATCCTGTCGCACGTGCCCATGGCCGAGGCCGCCTCGAGCGTCAGCGTCAACACGCTCATGCGCTCCATCGGCACGACCGTGGCCGGCGCGGTCATGACCGTCGTCCTGACCAGCCGCACCATGGTCCTCGCTCCCGGGACGCCCGAGATCCCGACGCACGGCGCGTTCCAGCTGTGCTTCGTCATCGGCGCGGTCGCGGCGGCGCTCGGCGCGGTCGTCGTGCTGCTGATCCCCCAGGCCGCGGCGCGCGGCGCGGCACCCGTCCACACGACCGCGGGCGACGAGCGCGACGACGACCTCGTGGAGGCCGGCGCGCACTGACTCGTGCAGCAGGACGCGAAGGCGCCGTCGGGAGACCGTCGGCGCCTTCGCTGCGTCACAGGACGCGTCGCGTCAGCGTGCGGTCGGCTCGCGGAGCCGGGCCAGGTGCTGACGCAGCGCGTCGGGGCCCGAGACGTTGAAGATGAGGGAGACGATCGCGACCGGCAGGGACACGAGCAGCGCCCCGACGTCGTGCCCGCTCTCGACCACCAGCACCACCGCCACCAGCGCGGGCACCTCCGCCGCCGCGATGCCCGCGAACACCGCGGACCGCACGGCGTCCGGGACCGCCGACGGCTCGACGCCGCGATCGCGGGCACGGTCCAGAGCGCCTCGGATGATCCGCCTGGGCGCGAACCAGGACACGAGCCCCAGGACGACGCCGACGAGGAGCCCCACCCCGCGCACGGCCGGCTCGGTGACCACGAACAGCACCATCACCGCGCCGATCACGAACAACCCGATGACGAACGCGATCGTGATCGGCGTCATCGCGATGATGAGTGCCTGGTCGGGGTTGTCCTGCGGCTGCTTGGCGAAGGGGTCGCTCATGACCGCGAGGGTAGTGCCCAGCATGCGGGTGGGGGTGGCGGGCGCGGCGCGGCGCACGCCAGGCTGAGGCCCCGACGACGACGTCGGATCCGACAGCACTGGCCGCGAGCGCCTGGTGCCGCCCGCCCGAGGAGCACCATGCGCCGCCCGACCTTCGTCGCCCTGCTGGTGACCGCCGTGCTCGTCGCGGGCGTGGGGGTGGCGGTGGGCGTCGCACTGTCGTCGGGCGCGCCCGACTCGTCCCCGACGACGACCACCGCCTCCGGGACGCCGACGGCCGGATCGCCGGCGACGACGACAGCTGGATCCACGACCCCGGTCGCGATCAACGGGCAGCTCCACGTCTGCGGTACGCACCTGTGCAACCAGGACGACAAGCCCATCCAGCTGCGCGGCACGAGCACGCACGGCCTGCAGTGGTTCAGCCAGTGCTACACGTCGACGGCGCTGGACACGCTGGCCGACGACTGGCACGCGGACGTCCTGCGCCTGGCGATGTACGTGGACGCCGACGGCTATGTCACCAACCCGGACGGCCTGACGACGCGCGTCGAGAACCTGGTGGACGAGACCGAGCGCCGCGGCATGTACGCGATCGTCGACTTCCACACGCTCGACCCGGGCGACCCCAACCTGCACACGCAGGACGCGAAGACGTTCTTCGGCGAGGTGGCGCCGCGCTTCGCGGACAAGAAGAACGTCATCTACGAGATCACCAACGAACCCAACGGCGTGAGCTGGCAGCAGATCCACACCTACGCCGACCAGGTCATCCCGGTCATCCGCGCCGCCGACCCGGACGCGGTCATCGTCGTCGGGACGCGCGGCTGGTCGTCGCTGGGGGTGTCCGACGGGGCGACGTCGGCGGAGATCGTCGCCGACCCGATCGACGACCCGAACGTCATGTACACGTTCCACTTCTACGCGGCGTCGCACGGCGACCAGTACCGCAACGAGGTGCGGCGGGCCGCCGCCACTCTGCCGATCTTCGTCACGGAGTTCGGCACGGTGACCTACTCCGGCGACGGGACCGTCGACCTCACCAGCACGACGACCTGGCTCGACCTGCTCGACGAGCTGAAGATCAGCTACGTCAACTGGACCTTCTCCGACGCCGACGAGACGAGCGCGGCGCTGAAGCGCGGCTCGTGCACCAGCTCGAGGTTCGGCCCCGACCAGCTCTCGCAGTCCGGCCAGTACATCCGCGCCCGCATCAGCACGCCCGACGACTTCCCGACGAGCTGATTCCGCTCGGCTTCGGCGTCGGGGCCGGGATACGGTCCGGACCATGCCTCTCGCCCTCGTGACCGGCGCCGCGCGCGTCAACAGCATCGCCGCCGGCATCGTCCCGCGCCTGCGCGACGACGGCTGGGACGTCGTCACCAGCGACCTCGCCGACGCCGACTACCCCTGGGACCTGTCGACGCACGCCGGGCCCGACGAGCTGATCGCGGCGGTCACCCGCGACCACGGACCGCTCACCGCCCTCGTCCTGTCCCACGCGCACGACGTGAACTCCGGGATCCTCGACACCACCGCGGAGAGCTTCGACGCGCACGTCGCCGTCAACGCCCGCGCGAGCCTGCTGCTCGTCGCCGCGTTCGCCCGGCAGGTCCCGGCCGACGGCGGCGTGATCGTCGCCCTGACCAGCGACCACACCACCGGCAACCTGCCGTACGGCGCGTCGAAGGGCGCGCTGGACCGCATCGTCATCTCGGCGGCCCGCGAGCTGGGACCGATGGGCATCTCGGCGAACGTCGTCAACCCCGGCCCGATCGACACCGGCTGGATGGACGACGAGACGCGCGCGACCCTGACGCCGATGCACCCGTCGGGCCGGCTGGGCACGCCACGCGACATCGCTGCCGTCGTCTCGTTCCTGCTCTCGACCGAGGGCCGCTGGGTCTCCGGCCAGCTGCTTCATACGGACGGCGGGTTCTCCGCCCGCTTCTGACGTCGGCCGCGAGCTCGACTCGCGGGTTCCTCGTCGGCCCGCGGGATGCAACCCGCGACTCGACGCGGAACCCGCGACCCGTCGGTCCAGGTGCTCAGGCCAGGGCGGGCGCCGGGGTCGGGCGGCTCATGGGGCGGGCGGCGATGTGGCCCTGGTGCGCGACGTCCACGCCGACGCTGGTGATGCGCGCGGACCCGTCGGGCTCGATCTGGACCGTGGAGACCGACGCGTTCGGCAGCGGCACCAGGCCGACGTCGTCGAGCGTGGCCAGGTAGGCGCCCAGCGCGAGCCCGTGCCCGACGACCAGCACGTGACCGCCGTCGTGCGCGGCGGCGATCCGCTCGAACACGTCGCGCGTGCGGGCCATGAACTCGTCGGCCGGCTCACCCCCGGGCAGCCCGGGGTGGCGACCTGCGAGGACCTCGGTGACGAGGTCGGGCCACGCGATGACCTCGTCGAGCACGCTCTCGTGCTTGCGCTCGTACTCGCCGAAGTTGTACTCGAGCAGCCCGGGATCCGTGCGGAGCGGGAGGTCGGGGTGGTGGCGGATCACCTCGACGGCCGTGGCGACGGCGCGTCCCGACGGGGACGCCCAGGCGGCGGTGAACGGGGTGTCGGCCAGGTGCCGCGCGGTGGTGCGGACGCCGGCGCGGCCGTCGCGCGTGAGCGGCGAGTCGCAGCGGCCCTGCATGATGCGGCGGACGTTGAAGTGGGTGCGGCCGTGGCGGACGAGCGTCAGTTCGAGGGTCATCGTTGCCCTGCTCTCTCTCGGTTGTCGTGCCGACGGTAGGCAGCGCGTGTGTCGCGCAGGCGACGCGCATGTGACGTGTCGGCAACGGTTCGCTCACGCAAGCGGGACCACCCGGACCTGCGAATCGTTTAGGCGCGAGCGCCCGATTCGTCCCGCCGTTACCGTCGTCGGACGCACGATGCCCGAGTCCTGCCCGGCAGCGGACGTGGCCTCGACGACGAGGCCCGGCCGAGCGCAGACCCCCGACCGGGCGTCGCATCGCGACTCCACCACGGAAGAGGACACTCATGGCACAGCGGTTCAGGGCTGCGGCCCTGCTGGTCACGGGCCTGCTCGCGACGACGGGAGCCGGCATCGTCGCCGGCACGTCGGCGCAGGCCGCCACGGGCTGCAAGGTCGACTACGCGATCAGCAGCCAGTGGGGCGGCGGGTTCGGCGCCAACGTCACGATCACCAACGTCGGCGACGCGATCTCCGGCTGGACGGTCGGCTGGACCTTTGCGAACGGCCAGAAGGTCACGCAGCTCTGGAACGGCGTGGTGACGCAGTCCGGCGCGAACGTGTCCGTGAAGGACGCCGGGTACAACGGCAACCTGGCCAAGGGCGCGACGACGACCTTCGGGTTCAACGGCTCGTGGAGCGGGACCAACGCGGTGCCGACCCAGTTCACGGTCAACGGCGCCGTCTGCACCGGGACGGCGACCGGCACGCCCACGGCGACACCGACCACGACGCCTTCGTCGACCCCCACCGCCACGCAGACACCGACGGCCACCCCGACACCCACGCCCACCACCACGACACCCCCGCCGCCCACGGGCACGACGCCGCTGGCCATCAACGGCCAGCTGCACGTCTGCGGCGTGAACCTGTGCAACCAGTACAACAAGCCGATCCAGCTGCGCGGCATGAGCACGCACGGCCTGCAGTGGTTCAGCCAGTGCTACACCGACGCGTCGCTGAACACGCTGGCCAACGACTGGAAGGCCGACGTGCTGCGCATCGCGATGTACGTCAACGAGAAGGGCTACGAGACCGACCCTGCGGGCTTCACCGCCAAGGTGAACACCCTGGTCGACATGGCCGAGGCGCGCGGCATGTACGCGATCATCGACTTCCACATCCTCACGCCCGGTGACCCGAACGTGAACCTGGCGAACGCGAAGACGTTCTTCCAGAACGTGGCCACCCGCAACGCGAACAAGAAGAACGTCATCTACGAGATCGCCAACGAGCCCAACGGCGTCTCCTGGGACCAGATCCGCACCTACGCGAACCAGGTGATCCCGGTGGTGCGCAACGCCGACCCCGACTCCGTCGTCATCGTCGGCACGCGGGGCTGGTCGTCGCTCGGGGTCTCGAACGGGGCGACGTCCTCGGAGATCGTCGCCAACCCGATCGCGTTCTCCAACATCATGTACACGTTCCACTTCTACGCGGCGTCGCACTACGACAGCTACCGCAACGAGCTGCGCAGCGCGGCCGCCAAGCTGCCGATCTTCGTCACGGAGTTCGGGACGACGAGCGCCACGGGCGGCGGCACGGTCGACATCGGCAGCTCGACGACGTGGCTCGACCTGCTCGACTCCCTCAAGATCAGCTACGCCAACTGGACGTACTCCGACGCCGACGAGTCCAGCGCCGCCTTCAAGTCGGGCTCCTGCTATGCGGGCAACTTCGGCACCGGCCAGCTCTCGCAGTCCGGGGCGTTCGTCCGCAGCCGCATCATGACGGCGGACAGCTTCCCGACCAGCTGACCCCACGCACGACCAGCCGGCCTCCCCTCCCTCCCCGCCGGCTGGCTCACCACCGCCGCCCCGGACCCGATCTCCGGGGCGGCGGTGCCTGTTCGGTGGTAGGCAGGAACCGAAGACCGCCGCCGGACCACGAGGAGCACCATGCCGCCGCTGACCCTCACCCACGTCGAGGCCCAGGAGCGCGCCGCGCTGCTGGACATCGAGTCGTACGACATCGCCGTCGACCTGACCGACCTGCCCGCCGGGCCGGCCGTGCGGGCGATCTCGCAGGTCACGTTCACGTGCCGCGAGCCGGGTGCGTCGTCGTTCGTGGACTGCGCGGCCGACGTCGTCGTCGCGGAGCTGAACGGCACGACGCTGCCGGAACCCGTCGACGGCCGCATCGCGCTGCCGGAGCTGGCGGCGCACAACGTCCTGCGCGTCGAGTCGGTGCAGACCAGCACGACGCAAGGGGACGGCGTGCGGCGGGTCGTCGACCCCGGCGACGACGAGGTCTACGTCTGGATGTCCTTCGAGCCGGACGGCGCCCGCTACGTGTGGGCGTGCTTCGACCAGCCCGACCTCAAGGCGCCGCACACGTTCACGGTGACCGCCCCTGCGGCGTGGACCGTGACGAGCAACAGCGGCGGCCCGACGATCGAGGACGCGGGCGACGCCCGGCGGTGGTCGTTCCCCGCGACGCCTCCGCTCGCGACGTACAACACGGTGATCAACGCGGGCCCGTTCCACGAGATCCGACGCGAGGTGGGCGGCTACGACCTGGGCCTGTTCTCCCGGCGCACGCTCGCGCACGTCCTGGAGCGCGACGCCGACGAGCTGTTCCGCGTGACCGCGCAGGGGCTGGAGTTCTTCGGCGACGCGTTCACCATGCCCTTCCCCCAGCGCACCTACGACCAGGTCTTCGCACCGCAGATGCAGGGCGCGATGGAGAACTTCGGCTGCGTGACCTGGTCGGACAACTTCCTGACGCGCAGCGCGCCCACCCCCGCGGAGCGTGAGCTGACCGCCAAGGTGCTGCTCCACGAGATGGCACACATGTGGTTCGGCAACATCGTCACGATGCGCTGGTGGGACGACCTGTGGCTCAACGAGGCGTACGCGGAGTTCGCCTGTCACTGGGCCGCGACCCAGGCCACGGAGTACACCGACGCGTGGGCGGGGCACCTGGCCGTCGGGAAGGTCGCGGCGTACCTGGCCGACCAGGGCCCGACGTCGCACCCGATCCGCCGGCCCATCGCCGACGTGGGCGAGGCGATGTCGATCTTCGACGCGATCACCTACCCCAAGGGCGCCTCCGTGCTGGCCCAGCTCATGACGTACGTCGGCGAGGCCGACTTCCGCACCGGCATGTCCGCGTACTTCGCGCGCCACGCGTGGGGGAACACGACGCTGCAGGACCTCGTCGACGCGCTCGCGTCGGCGAGCGGCCGGGACCTGGACACGTGGCGCACGCTGTGGCTGGAGACGGCCGGCACGGACCGGCTCACGCTCGAACGGGGCGACGACGGCCTGACCCTCGTCGCCCGGAGCCCGCAGGGCCCGGCCCGCCCGCACGTCCTGGCGGTGAGCGCGTTCGACCTGGGCGACGAGGGGTTGCGGCGCCGCGAGCGCGCCCTCGTCGAGCTCGCCGGCGACCGGACCCCCGTCGACCTCCCGCTGGACGCAGACGTGTACCTGGTCAACGACGACGACCTCACGTTCGCGACGACCCGACCCGACGAGACCACGCGCGACGCGTTCGTCGCGCACGCCGGCGCGTTCCCGAGCGCGCTGTCTCGCGGCGTCGCGGTCGCGACCGTCTGGGACATGCTGCTCGGCGGAGAGGCGACCGCGGCCGAGGCCGTCGGCGTCATGACCGCCGTGCTGCGGGCCGAGACGAGCGACACCGTCGTCGAGCCGTACCTGGCCCGCGCCCTGGAGGCAGCGGAGGCATGGTCGTCCGACGACGAGCGCGCGGAGCTGCTCGAGCAGGTGTGCGCCACGGCGCGCGAGCTGGCCGACCACCCGGCCCGTCGCCGCCCGGCGATGCGCGTCGTCGCGCGCACGGCGGGCGACCTCGCGGCCGTCGCGTCGCTTCAGGATGAGGCCGGCGACGACGTCGACCTGCAGTGGCGGCTCCTGGTCCGCACGGCCGAGCTGGGCGGCGCGGTCGAGGACGACGTCGCCGCACTCCTGGCCCGGGACCCGGACCCCGACCGGCGCCTGCGGGCGGTGGCCGTCCGAGCCGCCGCGCCGGACGCGGCGGCCAAGGTGGCGACCTGGGACGCGATCGTCGGTGGTGACGTCCCCGTCAATGCGCTGCGCGACGTCGCGACCGCGTTCTGGCGCCCCGGACAGGACGCGGTGCTCGGCGCGTTCGTCGACCGCTACGTCGACCTGGTCCCCACCTTCGCCCGCGGCGGGATGATCGCCAGCGGTGCGCGCACGGCCCAGCTCTTCCCGCTGTACGGCGCGGACGACGACGCGCTGCGCCGCTGCGAGCAGGCGGCCGAGGGCACGGCGCCCGTCGTCGCGACGACCGTCCTGGCCCGCGCGGACCTGGTGCGCCGCATGCTCCGCTCGCGAGCCGCCCAACCCACGTCCCGAGCCGAGAAATGACCCGGCGCGTGGGCCGGCGACGCTGCTAGGTTCCGCGGCATGCCGCTGACGCCCGACGAGTACCACGCGCACGCGATCGCCGCCGCCGACGAGCAGGGGCGCCTCCCCCGGTCACCCATGACCGAGTGGGACATCTTCCCTTACGAGGCCGACGGCCTCACCGTGGTCCCGCTGCGAGCCCCCGAGCTGCCCGAGCCCGCCCGCGCCGGCGCCGGAGGTGTCGACTGCCACGCGTGCGAGGAACCGCGCGGGACCGTCTGGCGTGACGAGCACTGGCGGCTCAGCGTGTCGTCGAGCACCAGCGGCGCGCCGCTCCGGATGTCCGTCGGGCTCGTCGAGCACGCGGACCTGCCGGACCTGTCCGACGAACGCGCCGCCGAGCTGGGTGTGCTCCTGGTGCACGTGACCCGCGCGGTCGAGGGGCTGCCGCATGTCGCCCGCGCGCACGTCAGCAGGTGGGGCGACGGCGCCGAGCACCTTCACCTCTTCGTCTACGCGCGCCTCGAGGGCATGCGCCAGATGCTCGGCACGCTCATGCCGCTGTGGGACGACACGCTCCCGCCCGTCCCGCGTGAGCAGCGCGACGCCGACGCCCAGGCGGTGGCCCGGACGCTGGCCGCGACGTACGGCGGTGAGGTCGTCGCCCGGGCCTGAGACGGAGAGGCCCCTGGGGGGCGGGAACGTCAACACGGTCGTGCGCGTCGGCGACACCGTCCGGCGGTCGGCGGGTCCGTGGACGCCCACCGTGCACGCGCTGCTCAGGCACGTCCGCGCAGCGGGCGTCACCTGCCTGCCGGAACCTGCGGGGATCGACGAGCAAGGGCGCGAGATCCTGTCGTGGGTGCCGGGCGAGGTGGGCGGCTGGCCGATCCCGGCCTGGGTGTGGACGGCGCGGACGCGTGCGCAGGCGGGGGCGATGCTGCGGGCCGTCCACGACGCGACCGTCGACTTCCACCCCGCCGACGCCGTCTGGCGGTCGCCGGTGCACGAGCCGGCCGAGGTCGTCTGCCTCAACGACGTCGCGCCGTACAACATGGTGCACGGCCCGACGGGGCTCGTCGGGCTCATCGACGTCGACATGGCCTCCCCCGGGCCGCGCGTGTGGGACCTCGCTTACCTCGCGTACCGCATCTGCGGGTGGTGCGAGGACATGCCCGCGCCCGACGACGCGACGCCGACGCAGCGCCTGCGCGAGCTGATGGCCGCGTACGGCGACGACGCGCTCCCCGCGCCCGACGAGGTCCTCGCCGTCGTCGTCGTCCGCCTGCACGACCTCGCCGACTGGACCGACGAGCGGGCGGGCGCGCTCGACCGCGACGACCTGCGCGGGCACGCCGCGATGTACCGCCGCGACGCCGCGAAGGTCGGCCGCGTGCGGATCAGCCGATGACCTGCGCTGCCTCGGGTTCCCTCGCTGCCGGGTGCGAGACGGAGGGCTCGTCGGCGCGGGCGGCCACGACCACGGCCGCACCCGCCACCAGCACCAGCCCGAGCGCGAGCGCGGTGACGGCGCCCCAGCCGCCCGACTCCCACACGTGGACGGCCGCCGTGCCGACCACCGCGGAGCCCGTGTAGTACGCGAGCAGGTAGTTGCTCGACGCCTGCGCGGGGCTCAGCCCGCGCCGCGACGCCCGGTCGACGACCCAGCCCGTGGCCAACGAGTGGGTGGCCAGGAAGCCGAACGTCAGCGCCCCGAGCCCGACCATCATGAGGCCGAGCGGATGCGCGGCGACCATCGCGACCCCCACCACCATCAGCCCGAGCAGGGCGAGGAGCGCGCCCCGACGCCCCCACCGGGCGGCCATCGCACGCGCCACGTGCGGCCCGACGATCCCCACGGGGTACGCCAGGTACACGAGGGTGGCCGAGGCTCCGAGCGAGTACGGCGGCGCCTGGATGCGGAACGCGAACGCGTTGTAGACGCCGACGAACGCGCCCATCGCGGCGAAGGCGAGGACGCAGACGGCGACCACGACGGGGTCGCGCAGGGTGGCGCCGATGCCGAGGAGCAGGGGGCGCACGCCGCGGGTCGTCGGGACGAAGGCGCGCGAGGCCGGGACCAGCACCACCATCGCCAGCCCTGCCGCGACCGTCAGGCCGGAGACCACGAGCGTCGCGCCGGTCCAGCCCAGGTGCGCGTCGAGCGGCACGGGCAGGAGCCTGCCCAGCGCGCCGCCGCACGCGGTGCCCATGATGTACCAGGCGTTGGCGCGGCCGTGGGCGGAGGCGTGCACCTCCTCGCGCAGGTACGCCAGCGCGATGGCCGGCAGGCCCGCGAGCGCGACACCCATGAGCCCGCGCAGCACCAGCAACGTGGACCAGGTCGGCGCGAACGCGCTGGCCACGCCCAGGACACCGGACGCCAGCAGGGACCAGCGCATGACGGCGACGCGGCCCACCCGGTCGGAGAGCGGGCCGACGCCGAGCAGTGCGACGGCCATCGTGAGCGTGGAGATCGACAGGGCCTGCGCCGAGGTGCCTGCGCTCACCTCGTACTCGGCGGCCAGGCTCGGCAGCAGGGGCTGGACGTAGTAGAGCAGGACGAAGTTCGCCATCCCGCCGATGGCCACGCCCGCCACCGCTCGGCGGTAGACGGCGTTCCCCGGGCGGTGCCCGAGGTCGGCGGGAGGGGAGGCGACGGGACGGTCGAGCACGGTCACGACGACCACGTTGCCGCGTCGGTGTGATGCACGGAAATGCTCTTCGGTGTTCCACTGATGCGCCTGGTGCATCATAGGTCTCATGGACGAGGACGCGCTGCGCTGGTTCGTCGACCTGTGCGAGACGCAGAACATGCGCGACAGCGCTGCCCGTCTGCGCGTCCCGCAGCCGACGATGTCACGCGCCCTCGGCCGGCTGGAGCGCGACCTCGGCACGCCGCTGTTCGACCGACGGGGCCGCACCCTGCACCTCAACCGGTTCGGTTCGCTGGTCCGCGAGCACGCGTCGCGCGCCGTGGCCGAGCTCGACGCCGCGCGGCGCCGGCTGGCGGCCGAGCGCGACCCGGAGGCGCCGCTGCGGATCGGGTTCCTGCAGTCGATGGCGCGGTGGTTGGTGCCACAGGTCGTCGGCGACTACCGTCGCGCCGTCCCGCACGCCCAGTTCCGGCTCAGCTACGGCCTGTCCCGTGACCTGTTCGACCGCCTGCGGGCCGACGAGCTCGACGCCGCCGTCGTCACCCCGCCGCGCGACGAGCCGGGCATCGAGTGGGTCCACCTGGCCGAGCAGCAGCTCTGCTTGGCCGTCCCGCCCGAGCACCCGCTCGCCCGCGCCGAGCACGCCGAGGTCGGGCAGCTCGACGGCGCCGCGTTCGTCGCCTTCAGCCGGTCGACCGACCTGCGCCACGTCGTCGACGAGCTCCTGGCGAACGCCGACGCACACCCGGTCACCGCGTTCGAGAGCGCGGAGATCGACACCATGCGCGGGCTCGTCCGCGCCGGCCTGGGCCTCGCCATCCTGCCCCGCCCGCCGCGCCCGGACGCCGACGACCCCGTCTACGTCCCGTTCCGGCCCCGCACGGTGCGCCAGCTCGGCCTCGCCTGGGCGACCGGCACCACCCCCAGCCCTGCAGCGCTCCAGTTCCGCAGCCGCTTCGCGCACCCGATCTGATCCAGGCCGGCCGCGCGACGACTCGCGCGCACGGTGGCCGTGATCACCACCGAGCGTCCGCATCGACCGTGGCCAGCGGGCCCTCGTCCGGAGTCGGGATCTCGAAGCCGTCGACGTAGGCGCGCGCAACAGCCGGCGGCACGACGACGTCGTGCGGACCACTGCCTGAGCGCAGCGACAACCGCCGGAGCAGCTCTTCCGGCGGCGCCGTCTGCAGGTGTACGACCGGGACGACGCCCTCGGCGCCGAGCAGCGCCCGGTAGTCGTCGCGCCGCGCACGCGACCAGAACGAGGTGTCCACCACCGCGTCGCGCCCGGCACGGGCGTGCCCGACGAGCGCCGCCTGCAGGTCCGCGTCGACCTCGCGTGCAGCCCGCTCCGGGAGGGGGTGCTCCTGCCAGCCGCGACTCCACGCCTCCTCGTCGAAGGAGAGCCGCACGTACCCGGCCGCCTCGAGGCGCCGGGCGTGCGTGGACTTGCCGGACCCGGCCGGGCCGCAGGTCAGGACGACGCGCGCGGGCTCGCGAACCGGAAGCACGTGGTGCACCAGCCCGTGGGACCCGGGGAAGGGCGTCGTGCACCCGGCGTCGCGCGCGACCCGCAGGGACGGCACGTTGCCCCGGTCGACACGGAGCACCGCGCGCTCGACGTCCGTCGCCGACGCGAGCCAACGGCGCACCAGCCGCACCGCACGCACGGCGTACCCCCGGCCCCGCCAGGGCGGGAAGACCGCGTAGGAGATGTTCGCCGTCGAGGCACCGAGGCCGGGTATTGCCAGGTGGGCTTCCACCGTCCCTGCCAGCTCGCCCGACGACGCGTCGACGACACCGAGGTGACGTCGCGGACCTTCGGTCGACCACTCGGTCGCGTTGTCGGCGATCCATCGGAGCTGCCGGGCCGGCTCGGAACGGTGGCCCTCGTTCAGCCAGCGCACCTGGTCGTCGTCCTCGCCGGCCAGCATCGCTGGGGCGTCGGCGACGACCAGGCACCGAAGCGTGACCACACCGTCCGACAGCACGGGCGGTTGCGCGGTCATACGTCGATGATCGCAACCCCCGCCGCGCAGATCCAGCCCGATGCGCACGGCCGTCCGGCGCTGTCGCGGGTCAGACGGCGACCGGCTCGTCGGGCTCCAGCGTGACGAGCGTGCCAGGCCCCGCCGGCTCGCTGCCCGTCGTGCGCAGCGCGGCGGGGGCCGGGAACAGACCTCGGCCGGACCCGGCGACGGTCGGGAAGTAGAGGACGCGGTACTCGTCGACCAGGCCGGCGTCCGCGAGCACGGCACCGACCGAGAGGCTGCCGACGAGGGCCACGTCGCGCGTCGCGACCTCGCGCCGGGCCCACTCGACGACCGGCCCGTCGATCGCGCGCGAATGGGACCAGGTCGCCTCGTCGACCGGGCGGCTCGTGACGACGGCCTTGTCCGCCGCGTTCATGGCGCGGGCGAAGTCGTCGTCGCGCGGGGGCCACAGCGTCGCGAAGTGCTCCCACGTGCGGCGGCCGAACAGCAGGGTGCCGTCGGTGAGGACGGGGCCCAGGCGGAACTTGTCGCCCGCGATGGCCTCGCGGCCGTGCCGGATCGCCCAGCCGCCGAACGGCGTCCCGCCGGAGCCGTCGGGGTCCTCGACGACACCGTCGAGCGTGGAGAAGGAGACGACGATCAGGCGGCCCATGAGAGCTCCTCGGGTAGGGATGACGAACGTGTCGTCAGTACCTACGAGCGGTCACCCGAAAACTCATCGCTCATGCGCTCGAAGAGCGCGAACAGCTGCGGATCCGGGTAGACGAGCACGTGGTCGATCCGGCCGGTGGCGTCCGCGCCGAGCAGCTGCACGCTGTGCGGGCGGGGGACGCCGTCCTCGACGCGGTACAGCAGCAGCGCGGACTGGTGCTCGCTCACCAACGCGCGCGTCGCCCAGTCCCTGCCTCGCCAGTCGAACACGTAGGCCATGAAGTCGCGGTACTGCTCCACGCCCCGCGACCACGCCGGCACGGGCGGCATCTCCAGCACGACGTCGTCCGCGACGAGGGCGACGAGCCCCTGGACGTCGCCGCGTTCGAGCGCTGCTGCGTACCGCTCGACGTGGGCGCGATCGACCGCCGCACCGCCCACGGGCCCAGCCGTCCGCAGGCCCGAGCGCGCGCGCTGCAGCGCCGAGTTCACGGCGGGCACCGACGTCCCCAGGGCGGTCGCGGTGTCCGCGGCCGTGAACCGGAGCACCTCGCGCAGCGTGAAGACCGCGCGCTGGGTCGCGGGGAGCGACTGCAGCATCGCCGTGACGGCGAAGCGCACCTCGTCGGACCGCTGGGCGTCGTCCTCGACCACGGAACCGCGCGCCCACCCGGCGGGTGCCGGCACCAGCCACGGCACGTCGGTCGCGGCGACGAACGGCGCGCCGACCTCGATCCCCGGCGCCTGCAGGTCACGGGGCAGCGGACGACGTCCCGCGTCGCGCAGCCGGTCCACGCACACGTTGCGCGCGATGGCGAAGCACCACGTCGCCAGGCTCGCGCGGGCCTCGTCGTACCGGGTGCGCGACCGCCACGCCCGCTCCAGCACGTCCTGCACCGCGTCCTCCGCGTCGAACGGCGAACCCAGCATCTGGTAGCAGAACGCGCGCAGGCGGGGGCGCAGCGCGTCGAGCTCGTCGGCCGTGATCACGCGGCGACCCTAGCGCCGCCCTCGGACACGGTCCCACCCCCACCACGACAGCCCGCACCCGCGTCGCGGGCGCACGCGACGTCAGGACGGGTCGTCGGGCTGTGGCCGGCGCGGGCGCGTGACCAGCGCGGCGCCCGCCGGTGCCGGGGCGATCGCGTGCTCCTCCGCCGCGTGCTCGTCGACGTGGCGGCGCAGGGAGAGCCGGTAGTCGATGACCGCCGCGGTCAGCCAGGCGCTCGCCGTCGCGAGGGTCGCCAGCGTCAGCGCATCCAGCCCTGCGCGGCCGACGAGCAGGCCCGCGAAGACGATCGGCGAGATGACCATGCGCGTCATCGCGGTCATGCCGCCCGCCGCACCGATCGCGATCGCGGCCGTCGGCGACATGTCGAACGCGGCGACGGCGAAGGTCGCGATCGCGATGCCGAGGAAGATGGCCGGGAAGATCGGGCCGCCCCGGAACCCCGCACCCATCGTGATCGCGTAGCCGACGGCCTTGGCCACCAGCAGGACCAGGACAACACCGGCCGACGACGAGACCAGCGGGGCGATGGAGCTCTGGCCGGAGAAGAGCACGTCCTGCGAGTCCGCTCCCAACCACCGGGCGACGAGCGCGAGGAAGCCCACCGCGAGGCCACCGGCCAGGAGCAGCGGAAGCCGACCGACGCGGGCCTCCTGGTGTGAGAGCAAGGTGGCGCCCGAGCGGACGCCTCGCGCGACGGCTGCGGCGAGGATGCCCACGACGACGGCGACGGCCATGTCGCGCACCAGGACGTCGTCGTAGGTCGGCAGGTCCGGGATGCTCAGGCCGGCGACGTGCACACCCGACCAGTCGCCGAGCCCCGTGACGAGCGTGTAGCCGACGGCGGACGCGGCCAGCGCCGGGACCAGGAGCGGGATCGTGGCGGCACCGATGCCGGCCGCTGCCCCGCCCTCGAGCAGGAAGATGCCGGCGACGATAGGTCCCCCGAAGAGCGTCGCGACGGCCGCCCCCGAACCGGCGGTCGCGAGTGCCGACCGTCCGCGGGCCCCCATGCGGGCGCGGGCGGTCAACGTGGTCGCGACGATTCCGCCGAGCGCGATGAGCGGCCCCTCCGGACCGAGCACCAGTCCGAACGGCAGGGTCGCCAGCGCCGCGAGCGCGATGCTCCCGGCGTCCACCGTCCGCATCACGCTCATCGACACCCCGTCGATCGGCGAGTGGCCGCCGTCACCCGGCAGGCGTCGCGCCAGGTAGACGAGCAGACCGCCGAGCGTCGGTAGCCCGAGCACCAGCCACCACGGGGGCGCGTCGACGCCCAACGCGTCGGGCAGGTCGTCCCACAGCCAGGTCTCCAGCCAGTGCACGACCGTGATGAACGCGAACGCGACGACCCCCGCGGGCAGGCCGATCAGCGCTCCGAGGAGGGTGAGCCGGACGAGCTCACGCGGTGCGGTGGGCGCCGGGACGGCGTCGGGGGCGGGCATAGGCCGACACTAGCGACCGCCGACCCGCCGCGCGGCGACGCGACGCTCAGGACTGTCGCGAGCCACGCCGCCAGGCGAGCATCACGTAGAGCTCGCGCTCGCCGGCCTGGCCCTCGAGCACGGCCCGCGCGAGCGCGGGCTCGCCCGCCTGCTCGCACGACCACAGCTCGAAGTCGACCGCCTGCGACCAGGCCTCCGGCAGGTACCCGAGCACCGTGGCACCGTCGATCACCTTGACCACGCCGTGGTCCGTGCGGGCCAGCCCGACGGCGAACGTCTGCAGCGTGTGGTCCAGGTGCCGCCCGGCCGCCGCCTCGACGAACCCGCGCACCCGGACGGGCACGTGGCCGCCCGCGGCGGGCACCAGCCGGCCGGGCAGTCGCGTCGAGGACGAGCGGTCCATGCGACGGGAATGTACTCCTGCCACCTGACTGCGCCGACCGGGGCAGGATCCCTCTGCCGTCCACTGGCTCCGTCGACGGGTCGCGGGTTCCTCGTCGACTCGCTGGTTGCAACCCGCGGTCCGACGAGCAACCCGCGACTCGAGGGGTGGGAGCCCGGCCGCGTCAGAGCGGCAGCCAGAGCGCCAGCACGTTGGGCGGCTCCCAGCCGACGAGCGACGTGTGCGCCTGCCGGCACCGGTACTGCTTGCCGGCATAGGTCACCACGTCACCGGTCGCGTAGGCATGGTTCGCCACCCAGGCGTTGCCCGACGACGTGGGGGTGGGAGTCGGCGTCGGAGTCGGGGTCGACGTAGGAGTGGCCGTCGGGGTCGGCGTCGGGGTCACCGTCGGCGTGCTCGTCGGGGTCGGCGTCGGTGTCGTCGTCGTCCCGAACAACGCCTTGGCGTTGTCGCCGAACGTCCACCCCTTCGACCCGTCCCAGTTGATCGACCAGGTCATGAGGCCCTTGGGCGCGCCGCCCAGCTGCGACCACGCCTGCGAGACGAGCGCGGGCGTCATGTACCCGCCGCCGGCGCCGGTCTGGGCGGGCAGCCCGGGGACCTGCTTGTCGTAGGGCACGCGGATGGTGGTGCCCTGCACGGTCAGACCGGCATCGAGGCACTTCGTCTGCGCGACGAACCCCGCCACGGTCCCCGCCGCGTACGAGCCGCCCGCGCAGTCGTACATCGACCCGTTGTAGTACTGCATGTTCAGCCACCACAGGCGGCCGTTGTCGACGTACTTCTTGATGATGGGCAGGTAGGAGCCCCAGATCGAGCCGTAGACGACCGAGCCGCCGGTGACGTAGGCGGTCTCGGGTGCCATGGTCAGGCCGAAGCCCGCGGGCATCTGGGCCAGGATCCCGTCGATGATCCTGATCAGGTTGGCCTGCGACGTCGAGAGGGTGCCGATGCTGCCGGAGCCCGTCAGACCCGCCTCGATGTCGATGTCGATGCCGTCGAAGTTGTTGGCCTTGAGGATGGGGACGATGGTCGCGACGAAGCGGTCGGCGACGGCCGACGACGACAGGTCGATGCTCGCCGCGGCGCCCCCGATCGACATCAGGACCGTCTGCCCCTGGGCCTTGGCCGCGCAGATCTGAGCAGGCGTCGGGACGTCGACGCCGGTGTCCATCCCGTCCTCCCACTTGACCGTGCCGTCGGGCAGGATCACGGGGAACGCGGCCATCAGGACGTTGTAGCCGTGCTGCGCCTGGCGGGCGTCGTCGATGGCGATGTGGCCGAGACCGGGGTGGACCGACGTGCCGTCCCAGTTCTCCCAGTAGCCCTGCAGGACCTTGCCGGCGGGGCGGGACTTGGTGGCGCAGGTGTCGGCGGCGGAGGCCGACGACGCTGCCACGGTGAGTCCCACGCCGGCGACGAGCCCAGCGGCCGCGACCGTCGACAGCGCCGCCGTGGCGAGCCGTCGGGGTCGGGATCGCCGGGGCCGGTCGGCGCCGAGGGACGGGTCGGTGGGACAGGACGGACGGACCATGGGACGACCTCCGAGCGTGGGGACGATCTGGGGGTGTGCCGGCCGGTGGGGTCGGCTCGAGCACCGCGACGGCGTCGGCGCGGTGGGCCTCACCGGTGCCGGACGGGCCTCGGACCGGTGGGGTTGCGGACGACCGTAATGTCCGAATCGTTTGAACGGAAGACTTCCTAACAAATTAATCAGCCGTCGTTAGTCTGAGCCGATGGACCCCATCAGGCCGGTGCCGCTCCCCCTGACGCGGCGTGTGATCCTGGCGCAGGAGTGGTTGCGGGTGAGCTTCCTGCACTGGCGGGTGGCGCCCGACCACGTCGCGCCGCTGCTGCCGGCCGGGACGCGACCCGACGAGCACGACGGCTCGTCGTGGGTCGGTCTGATCGCCTTCCAGATGTCGCGGTTCGCGCTGACTCCGGGACCGCCGCTGCCGTACATCGGCACGTTCCCGGAGATCAACGTGCGGCTCTACACCGTCGACGACGAGGGGCGGCGCGGGGTGCTGTTCCGCTCGCTGGAGGCGTCGCGGGTCCTGACCGTCCTGGGCGCGCGGGCGGTGATGAACGTGCCGTACCAGTGGGCGCGGATGTCGATCCGGCGCGACGGGGACGCGATCGAGTACGTGTCGAAGCGGTTCACCGGATCGCGGCCGTCGTCGCGCATCGTCGTCCGGCCGTCCGCCGACGCCGTGACCGACGACCCGCTCGCCGAGTTCCTCACCGCGCGGTGGGGCATGCACACGGTCCTGCGCGGCCGCACGCGCTACGTCCCCAACGATCACGAGCGCTGGCCGCTGCGTCGGGCGACGCTCGTCACGCTCGACGACGAGCTCGTCGGAGCCGCCGGCCTGCCTGGCGTCGTCGACCGACCGCCCGACTCCGTCCTGTACTCGTCGGGCGTCCACGCCCGCTTCTCGGGTCCCGACCCGCTGCGCTGAGCCCGGTTACGAATCGCATCAGAGGGGTGCGAATCGGGTGGAACGCTCGTACACTCGCCGTCGAAGCGCTTCGATGTGACGCCGATGCAGCCCGCGCAGCGCCTCAGGGGCAACGCCGCCCCGACGACGACGAAGGGTCTGATCCGTGACACCACGACCTCCCTGGAAGAGCCTCACCGCGGTCGTCGCGGCGCTCGTCCTGTCGGCCACCATGGCCGCACCGGCGCACGCCGCCTCCCCCGCGTCCGGCGCGAAGCCGCCCCAGACCGCCGCCCAGAAGACCGTCGCCCACATGCAGCCGGGCTGGAACCTCGGCAACACGCTCGACTCGGTGGGCGCCGACGAGACCGCGTGGGGCAACCCCCGGGTCACCCGCACGCTGTTCAAGAAGGTCGCCCAGCAGGGCTTCAAGAGCGTGCGCATCCCGTTCACGGTCGGTCAGTACGAGGGCGCGGCCCCCGGCTACACGATCGCGCCGGCGACGCTCGACCGCGTGGAGCAGGTGGTCGACTGGGCGCTCGACGAGAACCTCTACGTGCTGCTCGACGTCCACCACGACTCGTGGCAGTGGGTCAACACGATGCCCACCAACCACGACGCGGTCGTCGCGCAGTTCACCGCGACGTGGCAGCAGCTCGCGCAGCGGTTCAAGCACACGTCGAAGAAGCTGCTGCTGGAGAGCATCAACGAGCCCCAGTTCGCCGGCGCGGCCGACCAGGACGCGCAGCTCGCCGCCCTCGACGAGCTCAACACGACGTTCGCCCGCACCGTCCGCTCGTCGGGCGGCAAGAACGCGTCCCGCGTGCTCGTCCTGCCGTCCCTGAACACGGACAACGCGCAGGCGAAGCTGGACTCGCTCGCGTCGGCCATCGCCAAGCTCGACGACCCGAACATCGCCGCGACCTTTCACTACTACGGCTACTGGCCGTTCAGCGTGAACATCGCGGGCGGCTACCGGTTCGACGCGACCGCGCAGAACGACCTGACCGACGCGTTCGGGCGCGTGAAGTCGACGCTCGTCGACCAGGGCATCCCCGTCATCCTCGGCGAGTACGGCCTGCTCGGTTTCGACGCCAACACGGGCACCATCGAGCAGGGCGAGAAGCTGAAGTTCTTCGAGCTGCTGGGGTACACGGCGCGGACGTCGGGCATCACGACGATGCTGTGGGACAACGGCCAGCACCTGAACCGGACCACGTACAAGTGGTCCGACCCGGAGCTGTTCGCCGAGATCAGGTCGAGCTGGACCACCCGCTCCGGCACCGCCTCGACCGACCAGGTGTTCGTCCGCCCCGGCGCCGTCACCGCCCAGGACGTGACGCTCAACCTCAACGGCCTGAAGCTCCGTTCGCTGGCCAAGGGCAACAAGGTGCTCGTCAAGGGCACCGACTACACGGTGTCGGGCAGCACGCTGACCCTGTCCGCCGCGCTGCTGAAGAAGCTGTCCGGCTCGGGTGAGCTGGGTACCGCCGCGACGCTGACGGCGACGTTCTCCCGCGGCCTGCCGTGGAAGCTCTATGTCATCAACGCGACCACGCCCGTGCTGTCGTCGGCCACCGGGACCACGGACGCGTTCGCGATCCCGACCCAGTTCAACGGAGACCGGCTCGCGACGATGGAGGCGACGTACGCCGACGGCTCGTTCGCCGGGCCGCAGAACTGGACGTCGTACAAGCAGTTCGACTCCGACTTCGTCCCCGCCGGCGACACGATCGTCCTCAAGCCCGCGTTCTTCGCGCAGGTCGACGAGGCGCGTCCCGTGACGCTGACGTTCCACTTCTGGAGCGGCCAGCTGCTGACCTACACGGTCACCCGCACCGGCACGTCGGTGACGGGCACGGTGAGCTGACAGACCCACCCAGCAAGAATCAGTCGGCCGGATCCGATTCAGTCGGTTCCGGCCGACTGTTTCACGTCCGAACCGACTCCTTCATCGCACGCGTAGCGAGACCGAGTGCGAGTGCGCGGAGGTCGTCGCCCTGGCAGTCGAGCCTGTCGGCACGAAGGACGCTGACACGCTGTACCGGCCCTTCGCGAGCGCGGGCAACGTATAGGTCGCCTTCCCCGCCTTCCTGGACGTCAGCGTCGCGGTGTGGTGGCGGTGCCCGTACGTCACCACGACCTTGCCGGCCGGGTGTTTCACGCCCGGCGCCGACACGATCACCGTCACACGCACCCGGTCGGACGCGCGAGCGGTCGTGCGCGAGAGCGCGACCTTCACGGTGGGCTTCGACCGGTGCGCCATCGCCGAGGACGAGGTCGAGCTGGCCGCCACATAGCCCGTCGCGTGCGCGGTGACGCGAACCGCGAGCCTCGAGCCCACGTCGGCGGACGTGACGAGGTGGGTGGCGCTCGTCGCGCCGCTGATCGAGACACCGTCCCGCAACCAGCGGTACGTCACCGTCACCTTCGACGGTGACCAGGTCCCCGTCGAGGCCGTGAGACGTGACCCCACGACGGCTGTGCCCGAGACCCGGGGCGCGGACTTCACGACGAACCTGCCGGGGGTGATCGCCGACGTCGAGGCCGACGTCGTCGAGGCCGACGTGTACCCGGGCGCGCTCGCGGTGACGCGCACCGTGAGCCGCTTCCCGAGGTCGGCAGGCGTGACAACGTACCTCGAGGCGGTGGCACCGCTGATCGGCGAACCGTCACGGAACCAGCGATAGCTCGTGGAAACCTTCACCGGTGACCACGACACCGACGACGCCTGGAGCGTCGAGCCGACGGACGTCGTCCCGGACACCTTCGGCGCCGACGACGGCGACAAGGTCCCCGGAGCAACCACGGGTCCCGTGAGGTAGAAGTACGCCGGGACGAAGCCCTCCTTGCCAGCACGCACGAGCACCGACATCCGGGCACCGACGTCCTCGGCGGTCAAGGTGTGCCGCGCCGACTGGGGGTCGTCGAGACGCTCCTCGTCGCGATACCAGACGTACTCGAACGTGAGGCCGGGCGTCGACCATGTGCCGGCGGAGACGGAGACCACCGAGCCGGTGGTCCAGCGGCCGCTCGTCACCGGTGCGACGACGGCGCGGACCGTACGCTCGGGCACGACCTTCAGGGTCACGAACCGGAACGCGCCTGCCTCGGCCGCCACGGCGTCGCTCTGCGCTCCGACGGCACCGAGGTCGTCCGTCAACCAGCCCTCGACGTACAGACCTGAGCTGTCCGTCACCTGGACGCGGTAGTCGATGCCTGGCCGCAGGTCCTTGATGACGAAATTCTTGTCGTCGTCGACCCGCGAGCTCCCGCGCTCGACCCACGCGCCGGTTTCCCGGTTCCACGCCCACGCGTGCACCGTCACGCCGGCCAGCGATCCGTACCACTCCGAAGGGACGCTGACCTGACCCCAGAGCGCGGCCCGCTCCTCGGGATGCATGGTCACGTGGGCGGGCGGCGTGACGCGGAGCGCCGCGTCGCGCCCGACGAGTCCCTCGGTGGTGTCACCCGCGTAGAAGCCACCGACGACGCCGCCGTACCGGTCGGTGAGCTCGATGGAGTAGCTCAGGTGCGGGTCAAGCCCACGAACGTCGAACTGCAGGTCGCGCACGGCCCTGTCCGCGACGACGTCACCGTCTTCGTCCCGCACCGTGACCTCGAGGCCACCTGTGTCGGTGGGCAGGGCCACGTCGCCGCTGAGCTCCACCGCCGAGCGCATGACGACCACCACTCCGGAATGGGGCGTGAACGAGATCGCCTTGCTGCGCAGGCCCGTACCGCCGTCCGCGTCGACGAGGTACCCACCGACGAAGCCGCGCCCGTCGACGGACAGCTGGTACTCGGTGTCCGGGTCCAGCCCGCCGACGGTGAACGACCCGTCGCTGAGAACGGTGCCGCAGGTCTCGTACGACCAGGTCTTGGTGCTCGCGTTCCAGGCGTGCGCCACGACGTCGCAGTCGTAGGGGTCGTACTCCTTGCCCGCCGGCAGGGACAGGGTGCCGGACATGGTCACCGCCGCGACGGGCGTCAGACGGACCGTTCCCGATGGCGCCACGCGCTCCGCGCGATCCTCGGGCACGAGCGCACCGGCGTCCACCCCGCCGTAGCACCCTGGCGCGAGCACCTGACTCCGGTCCGTGAGGCAGACGGTGTACCGCTCGTCAGCCTGGAGATCGACGAACGACCAGCCCTGTGCGCTGCGGGAGACGGCGTCGACACGCGCGCCGGCGCGCGTCCGGAGGACGACGCTCAGGTCGCTCCCGTCGACGGTGACACCGGTCGGCATGGGAACCTCGACCACGAGATGCGCCGAGATTCGTGGGCGCAGCGTCAGACCGGTGAGCGGCACCGAGACCGGAGCGGCGTCATCGCCCAGCTCGCCCGTCGAGACGTCGGTGAGCTGGCCGCCGAGGACGGCGTGGCTCTCGTCCGTCAACGAGACGTTGAACGACCTGTCGGCCCGGAGGCCACCGACGCGGAACGACCCGTCGGCCCGCACATTCCCGGACCCGCTGCTGCCGTACGGAGCATAGGCCGTCGCCTCCGCGACGACGCGTATGGCGGTCACGTCGCCCTCGTACCCGTCGGGCAGCTCGACCGTCCCGCTGATCGCAGCAGCCTTGGCCGGGTGCATCGTGATGCTCGATCCGCCGGGGACGTAGACGGCCGAGAAGCGGTCGACGAGGCCGACGGTCGAGTCCCCTGCGTAGTAGCCGCGCAGGATCATGCCCTCGTACGAGAAATCCTCCAGCTCGGCGGTGTACTGCTCCGAAGGGTCGAGTCGGTTGACGACGAAGGCACCCGTGGAGTCGAGCCTCGCGACGATGCCCGTCCCGGGCGACCTGCTGTAGACCTGGACGTCCATCGCGCTCAGGGTCGTGGTCACGCCAGGGGGGACGACCACTCGACCCGTCAGCGTGACCGCGGCGTTGAGCACGAGCGCTTGGCCCGTACGTGGCCGGATGGCGATCGCCTTGGCCTGGGGTCCGAGACGACCAGCGGCGTCGACGACGTAACCGCCGTAGACGTCGGCATGCAACATGAAGCCGGCCTCGATGGACACCAGATAGCTCGTCTGCGCGTCGAGCCCGTCGAGCCGGTACGTCCCGTCAGCGGCGACGTCCGCTGTCGCGACGGGCGACCACGGCTCGTCGGGCAAGGCGGCAGTCACCGTGAGCAGCGGGCGATCGCCCGTGTACCCGCTCGGGTACGCGACCTTGCCCGAGAGTGCGACCGACGCAGCCTGCGCAGGTGCAACGGCCAACCCCGCGACCATGAGCACAGCCACCAGCACGATGCGAACCCAGCGGCCCATGTTGCTCCTGCGTCTCCCCTGTTGCAGGCGTCGAGGCGCGCCTGGCGCTGAGGATTCCACAGACCTCGCCCTGGCGGGGGCGATTCACCTACGCGATCGGATGAATCCTGCGCGGACTCAGCGGGCGGAGCGCGAGCGCGACCAGCGCCAGATCAGGGTGACGATGATCGCGCCGACGATCGAGCCGATGATGCCGCTGGCGCGGAACTTGATGCCGTCGCCCGCGATGAGGCTCACCAGCAGGCCGCCGACGAACGAGCCGACCAACCCGGCGACGATCGCCATGGTCCAGTCGATCCGCTTGCCCTCACGCCCGAGGATCAGCTGCGCCGCTGCGCCGATCAGCATGCCGAACAGGATCAGACCAAGAATGAGCATGCGCTGAGACTAGGGCACACCACCCCTCCCGCGAGAACGACGTTTCCGGGCGAGACAGACCCCTGCAGACGTCGGCCTCACCCGCAAAGGTCTGTCCCGGCGCCCGAGGTGCCTGACACGATCTCGTTATGGCCGCCCTGGAGCACACCGTCGCGACGCCGCTGGGCGAGATCACGCTCGCGTGCGACGTCGAGGACGTGCGGTTCCCGGCGCCGGTCGGCCGGCCGCTGCGGGCGGGTTCCGCCCAGACCTGGTCGGTGAGCGGGGTCGTCGACGTGACGCTCGTCGTCGCGCACATGGACTCCCGGCTGAATGACCACTGGGTGCCGCTCGACGACTTCGTCGGCGCGGTCTGGATGGTCGTCGCACACGCGCCCGTGGGCCCGACGACGATCACCGCCCGACTCGCCGGCGAGGGTGGCCGGGGTGGCTTCGCGCCCGACGAAGACCTGTGCGCGATCGAGTACGAGCGCAACGGCGTCGCGCTGGCCATCGGGACGCACGACGACGACGTGCTGGCGCGCCGCGTCCGCGACCAGCCCGGCGTCGATGCCCTCCCACGTCAGTGGGGCCAGCTGCTCACCCCCGAGAGCGGGCCGCCCACCGACTTCGGCACGGGGTTCGACGGCGCCACGCTGGTGATCCGACTGCCGCCCATGCCGCCCCAGGGCCGGGCTGACATCCACGTCGCGATCGCCTGGGGTGCGGACCGCGACGACGACGCCCCGTGGCTCGCCGTCGACGGCCACTCCCCGACGAGCATCCTGACGACTGCGCTGCGCGACGACTGACTCCCGGCGCCCCCGAGTTCGAGGGTTGAGCGCGAGCTCGAGGGTTGCAGGGCTCGAACTGGGTGCGAGACCTCGAGGTCGGTGCGGCGGGCGCCGGGCCATTGCCCTGCGCGGGGCCGCACGGGAGGATGCGGGCATGTCGACCAGCCAGCCCGTGTCGCGTCCCGCCCTACCGCGGTGGGTCGTGCCCGCCACGCTCGTCGTCGGGCTGCTGCTCGTCGTCGGCGGCGCGGTCACGCTGTGGCGGAGCCTGCACCGCGCGACGTTCGGCTGGTTCGCCTACTCGCCGCTGTCGGAGACGATCTCCGTCCAGCCGGGTGGGCACTGGATCGGCATCTCGCTCCTCATCGCCGGCGCACTCGTGCTCGGTGCGGTCGGCGGCTTCGTCGTCGGCCGCCGCACCCGCTGACAGGCTGACCGACCACCCCGAGACAGACCCTTGCGGGCGAGGCAGACGTCTGCAGACGCCTGTCTCGCCCGCAGACGTCTATCTCGGCAGAGCGCCGGAGGTCACGCGCGCCATCTGCGCGATCGTCAGGTAGTGCTTGCGGACCGTGCCCGACGGGCGCGCGGTGATCATGGCGCGGATGCCGGCGAACAGGCGATCGCGCTGGTCGGGGCTCGCGGCGATGTGGTTGGAGTACGTGTCCAGGACCGCCAGGTACTCGTCGGCCGTGTAGTCGATGCCGCGCACGTAGCGGCGGACGACGGGCTCGTCGAACAGGCCGCTGGCGCGGATCGCCTCGACGTCCGGGGCGACGATCGCGTCCGGCAGCTCGGGTCCGTCGCTGCCGTCGCCCAGGCCGACCTCGTCGTAGAGCCGCTGGACGTCGGGGAAGAAGGGGTCTCCGTCGTCGGGCAGGACGTGCTGGGTCGCGACGATCGCCAGCACGCCGCGCGGGCGCAGCAGCTCCGCGGCGCGTCGCAAGCCCACCGCCGGGTCCACCCAGTGCCACGACGTCGCGGCCAGCACCAGGTCGAACGGGCCGACACCGCGCCAGTCCTCGAACGTCGATCCGACGATCTCGACGTCCCCGACCAGCACCCGACGCGCCACCGCGGCGAGGTTCCGCCCCGGCTCCAGCCCGACCACCGACCACCCGCGCGCGAGCAGGCCGCGGGTCGCCTGCCCTGTCCCCGGCCCGATCTCCAGGACGCGCGCGGTGTCGCCGACCGTCGTCGCGAGGTCGTCGAACAGCGCGCCCGGGTACCCCGGCCGCGCACGCTCGTACAGCTCGGCGCGGGTGTCGAACGTCGCGGCGAGCGGGTCGGGCATCAGCCCGCGATCTGGATGAGGTTGCCGCACGTGTCGTCGAACACCGCCGTGGTCACGGGCCCCATGGGCGCGGGCTCCTGCGTGAAGCGCACGCCCAGGTCGACGAGTCGCTCGTACTCGGCCTGCACGTCCTCGACGGAGAACGAGGTGAACGGAATGCGGTCCGCGACGAGCGCCTCCTTGAACGGCTTGACGGCGCGGTGCTCCGACGGCTCGAGCAGCAGCTCGATGCGGTCGTCGTCGGGCATCCCGACCGTCAACCAGCGGGCGGTCGGGCCCAGCGGCACGTCCTGGCGGACGACGAAGCCGAGGATGCGCGTGTAGAACTCGAGCGCCTTGGCCTGGTCGTCGACGAAGACGCTGGTGACTGTGATGCGCAGCACGGGGATCCCCTTTCGGTGGTGAATCCATCATCGGGGTATTCCCTCGGTGAATACACTCGGTGTACATTCCTCCGCATGACGGTTCCGATGGCGTTGCTGGCACTGCTCGACGACGGACCCACGCACGGGTTCGCGCTCAAGCGCAGGTACGACCGGGTGCTCGGGCACGAGCGCGAGCTCAAGTACGGCCAGGTGTACTCGACCCTCGCGCGCCTCGAGCGCGACGGGCTCGCGCGCGGTGTCGGGGTGGAGCAGGGCGAGGGCGCCGACCGGCGGGTCTACGCGATCACCGACCTCGGCGTGCAGGAGTTCGACGCGTGGCTGACCACACCGGCGCTGCCGTCGGGCCGGCCCGGCGAGCTGTTCACGCGGGTGGTCCTGGCGCTGGTCGCGGGACGGTCGGCCGACGAGGTCCTGGCCGGTCAGCGCCGCGTGTACCTGAATCGGATGCGGGTGCTGACGGCCGCGCGGCACGAGGGCGACGTCGTCGACCGGCTGGCCGGCGACCACGAGATCGCGCACCTCAAGGCCGACCTGGACTGGATCGAGATCGCCGGCGCTCGCCTGGCCGACCTGCGCGCGGAGGTGACGGCGTGACCGCGGCCCTGGCGGGGCGCGGCCTGCACCACGCGTACGGCCCGACGAAGGTGCTGCACGGGGTCGACCTCGAGCTCCAGGCCGGCGAGGTCGTCGCGCTCATGGGCCCGTCCGGGTCCGGCAAGTCGACGCTGCTGCACCTGCTGGGCGGGCTGTTGCGGCCCGATGCGGGCACGGTCGAGATCGGTGGCCGCCGGATCGACGACCTGTCGGACCGGCGTCGCTCGCAGGTCCGCCTCGCGCAGCTCGGCTTCGTGTTCCAGTTCGGCGACCTGGTGCCGGAGCTGACGGTCGTCGAGAACGTCGAGCTGCCGCTGCGCCTGACCGGCACCGGCCTCCGGACGGCCCGACGCGAGGCGCTCGCGCTCCTGGAGCTGCTGGGCGTGGCCGACGAGGCCGACCGCCGGCTGTCGGAGGTCTCCGGCGGCCAGCAGCAGCGCGCCGCCGTCGCGCGGGCCCTGGTCCACACGCCGGACGTCGTGCTCGCCGACGAGCCCACCGGCTCGCTCGACACCATGACGGGCGAGCTGGTCCTCGAGGCGCTCGTCGGCATCTCCCGCGAGCGCGGCACCGCCGTCCTGCTGGTCACGCACGACCTGCGGGTCGCGTCGTACGCGTCGCGCGACGTCGAGCTGCGCGACGGCGTCGTCGCCCACCAGGTGGGCGTGCGATGACGGTGCTCGTCCCGCTCGGGCTGCGGCTGGCCCGGGCCGGTGGCTGGGTGCGCGCCGTCTCGGTCGTCAGCGGGAACGCCGTCGGCGTGCTGGTCCTGCTCCTCGCCGTCGCGCTGCCGTCCGCCGCGTACCCGGGTCGGATGCAGTACGACCCCGACCAGCGCTCGACGCTCGTCGGCGTCGTCATCGCCCTCGTCGTTCCTGTGGCCGTCCTGCTGCTGACCGTCGGCCGCCTCTCGTCGGCCATCCGCGACCGCCGCCTCGCGTCGCTGCGGGTCATCGGGCTGAGCCGGTCCCAGACGCAGACGGTCGCGGCCGTCGAGAACGCGGCGCTGGCGCTCATTGGGGCGGTTATTGGCTGGGCCGCGTTCGTCGCGCTCGCGCCCGTCGTGGACCGCGCCGTCGCCGCGGGCCCGAGGTGGTTCGTCGCGCCACTGACCGTCCAGGTACCGACTGCCCTCGCCACCCTCATGGGCGTCGTGGTGCTGTCCGTGCTGGTGTCCTTGGCACCTGCGCGGACGCTCCGAGCCACGGGCCGAGGCGCACGATCCGAGTCCACCTACCGGCGGCCCAGCGCCTGGCGTCTGCTGCTGCTCGCGGTCGCCGTCGGGCTGCTCACGGTGGCCGCCTGGGCTGATCCGGAAGCCCATCACACACTCCAGGAGCGCGCACTCCTGGGAGGGGCAGTGCTCGGCGCGATCGCCATCGCCCTGAGCACCCCGGTCTTGGCATCCTGGTGCGCAGGTGCGATGGCGCGGTCTCGGTCGGTGTCCTCGATGTTGGCCGGACGCGCCATCGAGGCGGAGCCCGCCGGCGCCGCTCGGCTGGTGGCGGGTATCGGCGTTGCCACCTTCCTCGTCGCGGGTGCGTCGGGCGTACTCGTCGCCTTCGAGTCCACACCGCAGTTCAGGTACGCGCACCAGATCCTGCACGAAGGTCCGCAGACGATCCGGGCGTGGTCCGGCCCGTTCGGTGGTGACGACGAGGTCGTGAGCGCGGTGCAGGGGGCCGCACTCCAAGCCGTCCCGGGCGTGGCCGGCCTCGTCGACAGCTGGACGGCAGATGTGTGCAGCGCGAAGGACGAGTGCACCTCGGCGTTCGTCGGCACGTGCGCGCAGCTCGAGCTGATGATGGTGGCGACGGACTGCAGCGACGACGCAGCCGCCGTGATCCGGCCCGCAGACGCCGGCGCTCACGACCAGGCGACCGCGTTCGCAGGCGGGCAGGTCGCACACGTGACGCTCAGCGGCTCCGACGACGATGCCGTGCACGCCGACGTCGCCCTCGGCTCGGTACCCATCATCGAGGATGTCCAGGCCACCAACGATCGCTGGGTGTACGGGCGACTCGACGCCGTCTTCATCCCCACGCACCTGATCGCTGGAGCCAGTGAGCTGCCACATGGGGTCGACGTCGTGGCTCGGGGTGGCACTCAGGTCCAGGCCGCCGTCGAGAAGGCGGCGGGTGACGTCGGGATGTCGGTCTTCGTGTACCCGACGGACGAGGACATCAACCAAGTCATGCAGGTACGAGCGATCGTCTGGTCGCTGTCGGCGATCATCATCGGCATCGCACTCATCACGGTGGGGCTGGGCACGATTGACCGGGCGCTCGAGCGTCGTCGGGCCGTGGCACGGCAGATCGCGGTCGGCGTACCCGCGCGCGTGCTGCGCCGGGGTCAGCTGTTGCAGACCCTGCTTCCTCTCGGGATCTCGATCCTGCTGGCCACCGGCTGCGGCGCGCTGCTGATGCGGGGCTACCTCCGCTACGGCGACCTGGGCACTTCGACCAGCGTCGGGCGGCTGACGGTCCCGCTGGTCGCGAGCCTGCTGGGCGCGGCGGTCGTCTCGCTGGCGACGATCCCGCTGATCCGCACCCGCCTGGACCCGCGCCTACTGCGCACGGAGTGAGATCGGGGCTTCGGCCTGAGATCGAGGGTTGCAGGGCTCGAACTCACGCCGGAGGCTCGACCTCTCGGCGAACCAGCCACCGGCGGGCGGGACCGGCTCCGGGTCCGGCTCGTAGTCGAAGGCGGGCGGAGGCGCCCAGGGCCACAGCTCGACGACGCGGTCGCGTGCCACTGCCAGGTCGGCGGCGCGCAGCGTCACGCGCGCCTCGGGCAGGTCCAGGTCCACGGCGTGGACCACGACCACGAGGTCGCCGGGCGGCGGTGCCGGCGAGAACCAGTACACGAACGTCGCGCACAGGTCGTCGCTCCCGCCGCTGCGCTGGCGCAGGGAGTAGTCCTCCGTGGGCAGGCGCAGCCGCTCGGCGACGACCCGCCGGCCGTCGGCGAGCTCCACCCCGACGAAGACCCGCTGCCGGATGAAGGCACGCGCGGTCGGGTCGCCGCCCAGTGGCACGCGACGACGGCACTCGACCGTGATCTCGACGCCCGTGCTGAAGACCCGGACCGGGGCGAGGGTCACCGCCGCGTCCGCCGTCGCAGCCAGCACGACGGGGTCGAGCACTGCCGGCACCTCGTTGTCCGGCGGGTGCCACGACTGACGGACGTCGGCGGACGAGTCATCACCGGTGATCACGCTCATCTCGGAGTCCATCCAGCCAGCCTGGCGGGTCACGTCGTGTCGCCGCAACGGCGCAGTGCCGCTGCTGTCCGACGGACGGTGGGGCGGGGAGACTGCGCACGGTGCGCTCACCTCCCCGCCGCACCACTAACCGCCGATGTCCGCCACGTCCGCGAGATCCTTCGCCCGGGTCACCAGTGGATCGTCCAGGCCGACGTGCTCGACGCGCTCGGCGAGCATGCGCAGACGGTCGAGACCGCCGGAGCCGACGAGCGTGTAGGCCAGGCCCCCGTCGTTCCACAGCAGCGCACCCTCGACCGAGTAGGCAGCCAGCTCACCGTTGACGGTGGTGAGCGTCGTGAACGCCGCGCCCTTCGACGCCTCCTGCGCCGGTGATCCGACCGCGACCGTGACCTTGAGCTGCACCCGGTCGCTGTCCCACGAGGCACCGGGACCGCCGTACTGCACGATCCACGCCTGAGTGCGATGACTCGTCACCGGCGCAGGCAGGCTCGCCTCGGTCCACGCTGCGCCGACGTCGCTCGCATCGACCGAACCACCACGAAGATCGAGTGCACCGAGGACCTTGGCGAGCTCGGCGACGCTGAGCCCGCTCGCCTCCACGTACCAACGGTGGTGGTCGGGCTCGCTCCAGCTCAGCACGCGCTCTCCGTCGGAGAGCGCGAGGGAACGCGCGGCAACGCCGCGGACGGTCGTGTTCTCGACGCCCGCCTCACCCTCGTACGGGTTGTCGGCGTCGACCCAGAGCGAGACCCCGCGGAGCGCGGGTCGGGTCGCGTACAGGACGGCGGCAGGCACAGCGGGGAGGCAGTCCAGACGGCCCTCGTGGATGCCGACACCGCGCATGGGCGCCAGACCCTTCGTCGGTGGGATCACGCTCGCCAGCGCATCGGCGTGCAGAACGGCGTCCCACCGCGATCGGTCCGTCCACCCGTACCCGTAGCCGGTGGTGCACGCGTTGGTGCCTGCCTGCGCCTGGGGAGGTCCTGCGGGCGAGCCGAGCGGGAGACTCGCCCCGCCGACGACGAGCGCGGCCGCCACCGCCCCGACGGCCAGGGCCGCGCCGGCACGACGACGCCGCCGAATGGTCTGGGCGCGACGGTGGATGGACGCGAGCGGGACGACACCGATGTCGTCGACGACGCGCAGCTCGGCAAGAAGGTCGGTGGACATCAGAACTCCCCGTTCATTGCGGGTTCGAGCACCAGGGCGAGGGATTTGCGGGCGCGCGACAGCGTCGTCGCGACCGTCCCGCGGGAGACGTTCATGGCGGCGGCGACCTCGTCCTCGGACAGGTCGGCGACGTAGCGGAGGGCGACGGCCGTGCGCGCTCGAGGAGAGAGGCCGGCGACCGCACGCCACAGCGCGGTGTCCGGTGGCTCAGGTGGTGCGACCAGAGCCTCGACCGAGCGGTCGCGGTGACGCTGCTCGAGCGCGGCGCGGCGCCACCCTCGGCGCACCTGGTTGAGCGCGGTCGCGTAGACCCAGCCCCCGGGCGAGTCCATCCGGGACACCCGGCCCCAGTGGACGACGGCCAGGGCGAACGCTTCGGCCGCGGCCTCCTCGCCCACTCCCGGGTCGCCGGTGACCATCGTCATCGCCTGCCGCACGCGCGGGAACTCCCGCCGGTACCAGTCGTCGAAGTCGAGCCCTGGGGGCTCGCGGCTCGTTCGTCTCATACCTCGTCAAGCCTCGGGGCGCCGTCGGCGTTGACATGCCCGACGAGCGAATCTCGACGTCATCCGCGCACGCGGCCCGTCTCGTACGCCCACATCGCCATCTCGACGCGGTTCCGGGCGCCGAGCTTGGCCATGAGGCTGGCCAGGTGGGTCTTCACGGTGGACAGGCTGATGTAGAGCTGCTCGGCGATCTCGACGTTCGTCAGGCCGCGGGCCACCTCGGCGAGGACGTCCTCCTCGCGGGCGGTCAGCGGGTCGAGCGGCTGGCGGGGCGGGCCTGCGGGGCGGGTGTCCGCGAATGCCGACAGCAGCCGGACCGTCACCGCAGGGGCGATCAGCGCCTCGCCATCGGCGGCGGCGTGGACGGCCTGGGACAGCAGCTCGGGGCCGGCGTCCTTGAGCAGGAAGCCACGAGCGCCGGCGCGCAGGGCACCGTGGACGTACTCGTCGAGGTCGAAGGTGGTGATGACGACGACCGCCAGCGGGTCGGCGACGCCGGGTCCGGCCAACAGGCGCGTGGCCTCGAGGCCGTCCATCGTCGGCATGCGGATGTCCAGCAGGCAGACGTCGGGGCGCAGGTCGCGCGCCAGGCGCACCGCCGATGCCCCGTCGGAGGCCTCCGCGACGACCTCGATGCCCGGCTGCGCGTCCAGGATCATCCGCAGACCCGTGCGCACGATCTCCTGGTCGTCGGCCACCAGCACCTGGATCATGCCCGCTCCCCTCGCGGCAGCACCGCGTCGACCACCCAGCCGCCGGTCGGCGACGGGCCCGCGGTCAGCGTGCCACCCAGGATCGTCGCGCGTTCGGTCATCCCGACGATCCCGAAGCCCGCGCCGGCGGGTCCGCCGACGCCGTCGTCGGACACCGTGCACCGCACGTCCCCGGGGCGCCCGGACAGCACGACGACGATCCGCGTCGCGCCGCGCGCGTGCCGGACGGCGTTGGTGATCGACTCCTGCGCGATCCGGTACAGCGCGCCGCCGACCGCCGTTCCCACGTCGTCCAGGTCGCCCTCGCAGCGCACGACGACGCGCCGGTCGAACGACGCCAGCCCCGCGACGTCGGCCACGCCGCGAACGGGCGCCAGCTCGGCGTCGTCGGTCCCGCGCAGCGCGCCCACCAGCACGCGCATCTCCGCGAGCGTGCGAGCACCCTCCGCCTCGATGACGGCGAGCGCCTCCGCCGCCGCGTCGGGCCGGACCGCGGCGACCACCCGCCCGGCCTGAGCGCGGACGACCATCGCCGAGACGTGGTGCGCGACGGTGTCGTGCAGCTCGCGCGCCAGCTGCTCGCGCTCGGTGGCCCGTGCTTGGTCGAGCCGTTGCTCCATCGCGGTAGCGCGCAGGCGGACGGTCAGGCCGACGACGAGCGGGGCGGACGCGAACAGCACCGCGAAGACCGCGTCCGACGGGGACGTCCAGTCCTGCGTGATCCCGAGAACGAACGAGACGACGATGATCGCCGTCCCGAGCACGATGTCGCGTCCCGAGCCCCAGCGGAAGAGCGCGTAGCCGAGCACCAGGACGAAGGCCATCGTCCCGAGCCCCACGGACCCGGCGCCCGCGACCAGCGACGCGGTCGTGACCACGATGACCGCGCCGAACGTGACAGCGACGGCGGCGAGCGGGTGGGTACGTCGCCACAGCAGAGCGACCACCAGCAGCACGAGCAGCGCGAAGGCGACGACGGGCCACACGACGTCGTCGCGCAGCGTCACCTCCAGCGCGCCGCCGAGCAGGACCGCACCGGACAGCACCCAGTCGCGCCACACCCGCACGGGGGCGTGGGGGGCGCGCGGCTGCGCCCACGCTCGTCGTACGGCTGCCGGGATCACGACGCCCAGCGTAGGGATCGCCGACGTCGCGCGGATCGACCGAAAGGCCGGTCTCAGCCTCGAGCGGCGCCTGGCGGGAGTCAAGCCCGGCGGGGAGGGCGGGGGTCGTTCTTTCGGGCGAGGAACTGATGGCCGGCGGGCCGAGGTGGGCGAACCCATGGCGTCGGGACGATCGGCGGGTACCCCTCGTCGCCCGAGTCCACCGGAGGTCCCGATGCTGTCCTCGACCCTGTCCCGCCTCGGCCGTGGCGCCGCCCGACGACGGTGGTGGGTGATCGGCGCGTGGGTGACCCTCGCGGTGCTCGTCACCACCTTGGCCGGGTCGTTCGGTGCACGCCTGCAGGACCAGTTCACCGTGCCCGGCCTGGACTCGCAGAAGGCCAACGACCTCATCGCCGCCGCGGGGTCCGGGCAGGACGGCATCACCGCACAGGTGGTGGTGACTCCGACGAGCGGACGCCCGTTCGCCGAGGACGCCGCCGCCCGCGCGGCGCTGGCCACGCTGCAGTCCGACGTCGTCGCGCTGCCGCACGTGCTGGGCACCACCGACCCCGCGGGCGAGCTCGAGGGCGACACCGCCACTGCCCCTGGCGTGACGAGCGCGCACGGCGTCGCCGGGTCGAGCCTCTCCCCCGACGGCCGCATCGCGCTGGTCCGCATCCAGTACCCGCCGCTCGAGAAGCTGTCCGCGGCCGACCTCGACAACCTCAAGGGCGTCCCGCACAGCGCGGACCTGCGCGTCGAGATGGGCGGCGACCTGTTCTTCGCGTACGAGCAGCAGCCCGCGAACGTCGGCGAGCTGGTGGGCATCGTCGCGGCGGGGGTGATCCTGCTGCTGGCGTTCGGGTCGTTCGTCGCCGCCGCGCTGCCCATCGGGATGGCCGTGCTGGGCCTGGCGGTCGGGGTCGGCGCGATGGAGCTGGCCGCCAACGTCCTGGTCATCCCCAGCTACGCGCCCGTGCTGGGCGCGATGGTGGGCCTCGGCGTCGGCATCGACTACGCGCTGTTCGTCGTCACACGCCACCGGGAGTACCTGGCCCAAGGCATGGCGGTCGACGACGCCGTCGCACGATCGCTCGCCGTCGCGGGGCGACCCGTCGTGTTCGCCGGAGGCATCGTCGTCGTCTCGATCCTGGGGCTGGCCGTCGCGCAGGTGCCGTTCATGACGATCGGCGGGGCCGCGATCGCGCTCGTCGTGCTACTCATGGTGGCCGCGTCCGTGACGCTGCTGCCCGCGCTGCTGGCGGTGGCCGGACGCAGGGTCGCGGGCCGACGAGCCGTCGGACACACCAGTCCCGCGTGGGAGCGCTGGACCCGGCACGTGGGTCGCCACCCGCGCGCGTACGCGCTGGGAGTCACGGCGCTCCTGGTGGCGCTCGCCGCGCCCGTCGTCGCGCTGCGCGTAGGCATCCCCGACGACGGCGCGCTGCCACCCACCACCACGCAGCGCCAGGCGTACGACCTGGTCGCGGACGGGTTCGGCCCCGGCCACAACGGCCCGATGGTGATCGCCGTCGAGCTGCACGACGATCCCGACGTCCTGACCGCGCTGACGGACGCGATCGCCGCCGACCCCGGCGTGGCCGGCGTCGAGCCCGCCGTCGTGCACGACGACCTGGCCGTCGTCGTCGCCTACGCCACGACCGGACCCCAGGACGAGGCGACGGCCGCGACCGCGACCCGCCTGCGCGAGGACGTGCTGCCCGCAGCGCTGGCAGGGACGGCCGCCGTCGCGCACCTGGGCGGCCAGGCCGCCAACTTCGCCGACGTCGGTCAGCGCGTCAACGACCGGCTGCCGTGGTTCGTCGGCGCCGTGCTGGCCATGTCGTTCGTGCTGCTCATGCTGGTGTTCCGCTCCGTGCTGGTGCCGCTCAAGGCGGTGCTGCTCAACCTGCTGAGCATCGGGGCGTCCTACGGCGTCATGGTGATGGTGTTCCAGTGGGGCTGGGGCGGGTCGCTGATCGGGCTGCAGGAGACCGTGCCGATCGTGTCCTTCATCCCCATGTTCATGTTCGCCATCCTGTTCGGGCTGTCGATGGACTACGAGGTGTTCCTGCTGTCGCGCGTGCGGGAGGAGGGCACCGACGCCGAGGCCGTGGTGCGCGGTGTCGCCCGGACCGGCCGGGTCATCACGTGCGCTGCCGCGATCATGGTGTGCGTGTTCGTGTCGTTCGTCCTGGGCGCCGATGCCGCCACCAAGATGTTCGGCATCGGGCTGGCCACCGCGATCCTGCTGGACGCGACGCTCGTGCGGATGGTGCTGGTGCCGGCGACCATGACGCTGCTGGGCCGGGCCAACTGGTGGCTGCCCGGGTGGTTGGACCGCGTGCTGCCGCGCGTCGAGGTGGAGGCCGCGGCCGACGAGGTGCGCGTGCCGGTCGCCGTCTGAGGGGCAGGCGCTTGCGTCGAGGGCCCGACGACACGCACGAGCGGGGTCCGGGTCACCACGGTCCCGGACCCCGCTCGCTCGGATCAGATCAGCTCACGGAGCAGCTGACCTGCGTGGACGAGCTGGGTGCGGATCCCGAGCCCGTCCAGCCGTAGGAGGTGCTCGCACCCGCGGCGAGCGCCCCGTTGTAACCCGCGTTCGTCACCGTCAGGACGCTGCCCGACTGCGCGAACGTCCCGGACCAGCCGGTGACGGCCGCCGCGCTGGTGAGCGTCAGCGACGTCTTCCAGGACGTGAGGGCCGACGAGCCGGCCTTCACCGTCACCGACGCCTGGTACCCGCCAGGCCAGGTGCCCGTGACCGCGAGCGTCGCGGTGCAGGCGCCCGTGGACGGCGTGGTCGTGGGCGTCGTCGACGGGGTGGTCGGGTCGGACGTCGGCGTCGTCGTCGGCGTGCTCGTCGGGCTCGGCGACGCGGTCGGCGACGGGTTCGTCGTCGGCTCCGGGTTCACCCCGCCGAACGTGACCTTGAGCGTGCCGTCGGCGTTGAACGACCAGGCCAGCGCACCCGTGTACTTGCTGCACGCCGAGGCGTTGCTGCCCGACCACCACGAGTTGTTGCCCTTGTCGGTGCCGACGATGCGGTCGTTGGCGCCGCTGCTGCAGGACACGTTGCCGCTGAACACCGAGGTGCCGGCGTCGAAGCTGAAGTTCCGCTCCGCGTTCCCGACGCTCACGTTGTTCGAGATCGTCATGGAGCCCGGGTTGCTGTTGTAGGTGAACCCGTGGTGCCCGTTGCCGATCGCGTAGCTGTTGGTCACCACGTGGTTGACCTTGATGTCCTCGCCGCCCAGCTTGAACCCGTTGCGGTCGCCGGCGCCGGCCTGGCCGCCGTTGCTCAGGGTCCCGTTGCCGAACGACAGCGAGTGCTGGATCGTCACCGGGCTGATGGCCCCGGTGTCGGTCTTCGTGTACAGGTCCCAGCCGTCGTCGATGTTGTTGTGCGAGACGGTGTCCCGGAACACGTTGCCCGGACCCAAGGTCAGCTTGGCCGCGAAGCCGTCGGCGTCCTCACCGTCGGAGTCCGCGTTGTCGTGCGACTCGGACGTGACGACGAGGTTGTTCGACGGCCAGTCGGCCTTCGGGGTGTCGGACGCGGCCCGCGAGATCTGCAGGCCGGAGTCACGGTTGTAGGCGACGACGGTGCGCTCGACGATGTTGTTGCTGCCGCCGATCGAGATGCCGTTGTCACCGGCGTGCTGGACCGTGATGCCGTAGATCCGCCAGTAGTCGGCGTTGAGCGAGAGGCCGCGCGCGGCCGGGTCCTCGCTCTGCGCGGAGAAGTCGAGCACCGGCTTCTCGCCCGGGTACGCCGAGAGCAGCGTCCGGTCGCTCGACAGGCCGTCGGCCGTGATCAGGATGGTCGACGAGAGGTTGTACGTGCCGCCGCGCAGGAAGATCTCCCCGCCCGGCGTGACCCGGCTGACCGCGGAGGCGAGCGTGGTGGGCGCGGCAAGCGTGCCCGCCGCGCTCGCCGTGCCCGTCGGGGCGACGTAGATGGTGCCCGCGGTGGGCTGCGGCGTCGTCGTGGGAGACGTCGTCGGGCTCGTCGTCGGGCTGCTGGTGGGCGACGAGGTCGGCGACGTGGTCGTCGACCCCGCATACGTCTGCAGCTCCGCGACCTGCGGCGTGCCGCTGGCCGACGTGATGTTCAGGCTGACCTTCTTCAGGGAGGTCGACGAGAACGAGACGGCGCCCGCACCGCTGCCGGTCTTGAGGACCGCGCCGGTGTCGCCGTTGAGGATCTGCCACGAGCCGATCCGGCCGGTGGCACCCGGCGACTCGACGATGACGACCGAGGAGATCGTCTGCGCCGACGACCACTTCACCGAGATCGTGCCGGTGCTGCCGCTCGGCGACCAGTACGTCGACGTGTTCCCGTCGACCACGTTGCCGTAGCTCGTGCCGCTGGCCTTGCTCGAGCCGTCGGCGCCGGCGCCGATGCTGAGGTTGGTGCCGGTCGGCGTGGTGGTCGGGCTGGTGGTCGGGCTCGTGGTCGGCGACGTCGTCGGCGTCGTCGGGTTGGTGGTGGGCGTCGTCGGGCTCGTCGTCGGCGTCGACGGCGAGCACGACCCGTCGGACACCTTCAGCCCCTTGCCGGCGCCGGCGGTCGACGCGAGCAGGTTCGGCACGCAGCTCGCGGCGTCCATCGTGTACGCGTAGGGGACCGAGATCGACGTCGTCGACGTGACGTTCGGGCCGGCCGGGTTGTTCTCCGAGTCCTTGGCCGTCCACGTGACGTCGTCGAAGATGTTCCCGGCCACCTGCCACGTGCCGGCCAGGTCGGTGTAGAACGTGCCCAGCGGGTCCTGGGAGTCCTGGAAGTAGTTGTTCTCCACCTTCGCCTTGCCGCCGTTGCGGGGGTTGATCCCGGACTTGGCCAGGCGCAGGTAGTGGTTGTCGTACATGTGGGCCGTGCCCGCGCGCAGCAGCGGCGTGCGCGAATCGATGTCCTGGTACAGGTTGTGGTGGAACGTGACGAAGCCGTTGTCCGAGTCGCTGTCGCTGGACCCGATGAGGCCGCCGCGACCGGAGTTCTTGAGGACGCTGTAGGACAGCGTCACGTACTTCGTGCTCGCCTTCATGTCGAACAGGGCGTCGTAGCCCTCGTCCTCGCCGCCCGACGCCTCGAGCGTCACGTGGTCGACCCAGACGTTGTGGACGTTCGTCTCCATGCCGATCGCGTCGCCGCCGTTGGAGGTGGGCGAGCCCGACTTCTTGACGTTCTTGACGTTGACGTTCTGGATGATGATGTTGCTGGACTCGCGGATGTGGATGCCGACCTGGTCGAAGACCGCGGTGCCGACGCCGAGCAGCGTGACGTTGCTGATCTGCTTGAGCTCGATCACCCCGTCCGCCGTGTTGCAGCTCGAGCCCGAGACCTTCTTGGTGTTGTCGACGGTGATCGTGCCCGTCACCTGGATGATGATCGGCGTGCTGGAGCTGGCCCGGTTGCACAGGGCGGTGTGGATCGCCGTGCCCGTGCTCGCCTGGACCACCGCGCCGCCGGACCCGCCGGAGGTCCCGCCGTTCTGGGATGCGTACCCGTTCGCGACGTTGGTGGCCGCCTGGGCCGTCGTCGTCGCGACGGCCGTCAGACCGATCGCTGCTGCCAGGGCCACCGTGGACCCGACCGCGGTCAGTCGCGCTGCGACTGCTCGTCTCATCACTTGCCTCACCTTCGTCACTGAATGCGGGGTGTGACTGCGCGCGCACGCAGCGGCGGACCGTCCGCCGGTTCAGGGTGTGTGGCATTGCCGTCGCAGCGGGTCCGCAGGGGTGCGGGCCGCCGACGTGGCGCTCGTGCGCGCACCGGCTGGGAGGCGGAGCGACCGACTCTCGGTAACCGGTTTCCCGATCGTAGGAGGGCGGTTGCCGGGATGCAACGGACAGTTCCGGCCTAAAGGTTTCGCAGGTGCCTGCGGGGAGGCCCGACGACGGTCTCCACACCGCGCGACGAGCAGCGCCTGGTCGCTCGTCGGGCGGTTCGACGACCACCACGGACGACGGCGCCGCCCGTTCGCCGCGCGCCCGCGGCGCGCCGCGGCGATACTCACCTCCGTGACCGCACCCGCACCCGCCTCCGTCCAGCGCCACGGCGACGACCCGCTGCGCTCGGCCGTGATCGTCAACCCCAACCGCGTCGACGGAACCGACCAGCTGCGCACGGACATCACCGAACGCCTGGCCGGCGCCGGCTGGCCTGAGCCGCTGTGGCTCGAGACCACCGCCGAGGACCCCGGCCGCGGGCAGGCCGAGCAGGCCGTCGCCGAGGGTGTCGACGTCGTCTTCGTCTGCGGCGGCGACGGGACCGTCCGCTCGGCCATCGAGGGGCTGGCGGGCACCGACGCCGCGCTCGCCGTGCTGCCCGGCGGCACGGGCAACCTCCTCGCGGGCAACCTCGACATCCCGACCGACGTCATGGAAGGGGTCGACCTCGCGCTCGCCCGCGGGCGGCGTGCCGTGGACGTGGGCGACGTCGACGGGCAGTCGTTCGCTGTCATGGCGGGCATGGGCCTGGACGCGGCGATGATGGACGACGCGCCGACGGCCATCAAGAACACGCTGGGCCCCGTGGCCTACGTGTTCTCCGCGATCCGGCACGCGTTCGACTCCGAGATGCAGGTCGAGGTCGTCGTCGACGACGCACCGCCGCTGCGCCGGCACGTGCGCACCGTGCTCGTCGGGAACGTCGGCCGGCTCCAGGGTGGGCTCGACGTGCTGCCCGACGCGGAGCCGGACAGCGGCCAGCTGGACGTCGCCATCGTCGCGCCGCGCAACATCGGGCACTGGCTGCAGATCCTGGGCGCCGTGATCCGCCGCCGCAAGCACCTGCCGCGTCTGGAGTACCTGCGCGGCTCGCACGTCGTCGTCCGCGCCTCGCAGGAGCACCCGCGTCAGCTCGACGGCGACGTCATCGAGCCCGGCCGCGTCCTCGAGGTCACCGTGCGGCCGTCGGCCCTGTGGGTCTGCGTGGCGCAGCCGGACACGCCCGAGAAGGCCTGAACCTCAGGCCGGTCGCTCCCAGACCAGCGACCAGCGCCAGTACAGGTGCCGGCGGAACCGTGCGCCCGGCAGCTCGTCGGCGACGATCGCGCGCATGCCCGCGTAGGTCTCCGGCGGCGGCCAGGCCGTCGGCGCCGAGTGCTCCCAGTAGCCTCGTCGGCGCGTCTGCACCTGGTGCGCCGCGACCGCCGCGAGCTCGCGCGGCGCGTCCCGCACCCCGTCGATCCTTGCGAGCCCGACGACGACCAGGCGCCCGCCCGGGCGGACGAGCTCCGCGAACCGGCGCAGTCCCTCGCGGGCGTCGAGGTGGTGCAGGGTCGCGACCGACGCGACCAGGTCCGCCGGCTCCAGCGGCTCGGTGAGGGCGTCGCCGCAGACGTACGTGACGTCGCCGCCCGCGGCGCGGGCCAGGTCGATCGACGGCTGGTCGAGGTCGATCCCGACGACGTGCTCGACGCGCTCGGCCAGCTCGCGGGCCAGGACACCCTCGCCGCAGCCGATGTCCAGCGCGGTCGTCGCCCCGTGCGGCACCGCGTCCAGGACGAGCCGGTGGTAGTGGGTGTTGTGGTTCCAGCGCCGGGTCACGCCAGAACCCTCCCAGATCAGGCGGACGCCTGTCGTCGTGTCGGACGCAGGTGGCATCATGCCCAGGTGAGCGACCTCGGACCGACGACGCCGTCCGATCCGGCGTACGAGCGCTTCGCGCGCCTGGTCCAGGCGTTCCTGGGCGTGCCGGTCGCGCTGGTCAGCTTCGTCGGGGACGACGGCCAGCGCCTGCCCGGGGCCCGGGGACTGCCGGAACCGTGGCAGTCGCGTCGCGGGACGCCGCTGTCGCACTCGTTCTGCAAGCACGTCGTCGCCCAGGACCGGCCCCTGGTCGTCTCCGACGCGCGCGAGGTCGACTTCCTGCAGGACAACCTCGCCATCACGGACCTCGACGTCATCGCGTATGCGGGGTACCCCCTGCGCGACCTCGACGGCCACGCTGTGGGGTCCCTGTGCGCGATCGACGACAAGCCGCGCGCGTGGTCCGCCGAGCAGCTCGCGGTCCTGGAGGACCTGGCACTGGCGTGCGGGTCGGAGGTGCGCCTGCGGGAGTCGGGCGCCGTCGCGCGGGCCGCGCTGCAGTCGGCCGATCGTCGGGCCACGCACGCCCAGGTCCTGCTCGAGCTGTCCGAGGCGTTCACCCGGACGCAGACGCCCGACGACGTGCTCGACGCGATGCAGCGCACCGCGCGGGAGGTCGCCGGCGCGGCGCGATCGTCGGTCGCGATCGTGCACCCCGAGCGCGGGACGCTCTCGTGGATCCGGCACGCGGACGTCCCCGGGGCGCCGGACACGATCTGGGACGACGAGCCGCTGACCCGCACGGAGTCCCCGGCCGTGAACGTCGTCGTGTCGGGCCGGCCGCTGTTCTTCGAGGACGCCGCGACGATGAGCGCCGCGTTCCCCACCGTCGCCGGCGTGGGCGGACCCGGGGGCGCCGTGTTCCTGCCGCTCCTGACGTCGACCGCGGTGCTCGGCGGCGTCCTCCTGCGCTGGCACGAGCCGCTGACCATCGACGACGAGCTGCGCGACCTGCTGCTCACCCTCGCGACCGACGCGTCCACGGCGTTCGAGCGCGCCCAGCTGCTCGCCCGCCGCGCCGACGTGGCGCACACCCTGCAGTCGGCGATGCTCTCGGAGCTGCCGGCACCCGCGGGCGTCGCGCTCGACGCGGTCTACCTCCCCGCCGACGTGAGCGAGCAGGTGGGCGGCGACTGGTACGACGCGATGGAGCTCGCCGACGGCGGGTTCGCGGTGGTCGTCGGCGACGTCACGGGCCACGACATGGTGGCCGCCACCCACATGGGGCAGCTGCGCTCGATGCTCCGGGCCCTGCTGTGGGAGCACGACAAGCCACCGTCGCTGATCCTCGAGCTGCTCGACCAGGTGGACGTCGGCACCGGGTTGGACGCGACCGGCACGGCCCTCCTGGCCCGGCTCGAACCACCGACGGAGTCAGGGGTGCGACGCCTGACATGGGCGTCGGCCGGGCACCCCCCGGCGTTCGTGCACCGGGCGGGCGGCGGGACCACGCTCCTGGACGCACGCCCCGACCTGGCCCTGGGCTTCATCCCCGGCCGCGAGCGCCACGACCACTCCGTCCTGCTCTCCCCGGGCGACACCCTCGTGATGTACACGGACGGCCTGCTGGAACGCCGGGACACGTCGATGGCGGCGAGCATCTCGGCCGCCGCCACGACCGTCGCGTCCCTGACCGATCTCGGCGCCCAGGCCGTGGTCGACGCGCTCGGGCGCACGGGCGAGCGGCGCGACGACGTCGTCGTCCTGACCCTGCGGATCGACGACTGACCGGACCTGGTCGATTCGGGCCGACGTCGTGCGTCATCCGTACGAGGAGGGGCACAGTGGGTGTCCCGGAGGAGGCGACGATGGCGCGATACCTGGTGCTGCTGCACGAGGACGAGAAGGCGTGGGCGGCCGCGTCGCCCGACGAGCGGGCGCAGGCGTACGCCGACCACGAGGCCTTCACGGCCGCGTGCGCACGTGACGGCCACGAGATCCTCGGCGGCCTCGAGCTGCAGCCGGCCGCGGCGTCGCTGCTGGTCCGCCGCGTCGACGGGGCCACCGTGGTGAGCGACGGGCCGTACGCGGAGACGGTGGAGCAGCTCGGCGGGTACTACGTCGTGTCGACGGCGGACGTGCGCGGGCTCGCGACGCTCGTCGGGACGCTGCTCGGCACCGGGACCGCCGAGCTGCGGCCGGCGGTGGACGACTGATGCGGTTCGTCGTGCTGGGGTACGACGACGTCGACGACGGCGCCGCGACGCCCGCCGCACCGCCGCAGGAGCCCGCGCACCCGCATGACTCGTCGCAGCGGCGCGCTCGGACCGGCGCCGCCGAGCCGGCGTCGTCCCCGCACTGGGCCGCCCTCGCGCCGTCGTCGGCCGCGACGACCGTGCGCGACGGCGTGCTGACCCCGGGCGCATGGCCGGGGACCGACCCGCGCCTGTCGTCGGTGTGCGTCCTGGACGCGCGGGACCTCGACGCCGTCGTCGACCTGGTGCGCGGGCTGCCAGGCGTCGTGGAGATCCGGCCCGCGGAGGCGCGATGACGGACGTCGACGCTGCCCTGGCCCTCGCCTTGCGGACCAGCTGGAGCCGCCTCGTCGGCCTGCTGATCGGCCAGTACCAGCGCCCCGACCTGGCGGAGGACGCCGTCGGAGACGCGTTCGAGTCCGCCGCACGGCACTGGCCGTCGTCGGGCGTCCCCACCAACCCCGGCGCGTGGCTGCTCACCGCGGCCCGCCGCCGCGTCCTGGACCGGCTGCGCACGGAGGCGGTCCACCGTCGTAAGGAGCCGCTCATGGTGGTCGACGACGAGATGCGCGCGGCTGCGGCCGCCGCGGACTCGCTCGACGACGGCGCGCACGTGGCCGACGAGCAGCTGCGGCTGATCTTCTCGTGCGCCCACCCCGCGCTGGCCGTCGACGACCGCGTCGCGCTGACCCTGCGCTTCGTCGTCGGGCTCACGACGGCGGAGATCGCGCGGCTGATGCTCGTCCAGGACACCGCGATGGCGGCCCGGCTCACGCGCGCCAAGAAGCGGCTGGCCTCGTCGGGCATCCCGTTCGCGGTGCCGCCGGCCGAGCAGCTGGACTCGCGCCTCGACGTGGTCGCACCCGTGCTGTACCTGATGTTCACCTCGGCCTACCAGCCCGGCGCGGGTCCGGTGACGCTGCGCGTCGACCTGGGCGACGAGGCCATCCGGCTGGTCCGCCAGCTCGACCTGCTGCTCCCGTCCCGGGCGGTGCTGCGTCCGCTGCTGGCGCTGATGCTGCTGCAGCACTCGCGCCGCGACGCGCGCCTGACCCCGGACGGCGAGCTGATCCTGCTCCCGGACCAGGACCGCACCCTGTGGCACGCCCAGGAGATCACCGAGGCCCTGACCCTGCTGAGCCCCCCGCCCCCTCCCTCCTCTCGGCTCGCGGGTTCCTCGCCGGATCGCGCGTTGCAACCCGCGGTCCGACGAGAAACCCGCGACTCATCAGGGCTCACCGGCGACCCGGCCGTGTCGGCGCTCGCGCGTGAGTACCAGCTGCAGGCGCTCGTCGCGGCCGAGCACGCCACCGCGGCGACGGCTGCGGCGACCGACTGGGCGGCGATCTGCCGGCTCTACGAGGAGCTGGAATCGCTGACCGGCTCGCCCGTCGTGCGCCTGGCGCGGGCGGTGGCGACGGCCGAGGATGCCGGTCCGCAGGCAGGTCTCGAGCTGCTCGTCGGGCTGGACGACGCGCTGCCGCGCCACCACCGCCTGCCGGCGGTCCGCGCGGAGCTGCTCACCCGCGCCGGCGACCCGGCCGCGGCGGCCGCCGAGTACCGCCGAGCCCTCACGCTGGTCACCAACGACGCCGAACGCACCCACCTGACCACCCGCCTGGCCTCCCTCACCCCCTGACCTCCCCCCTCCCCCCGGCGCCGCCCATCCCGCGCCTCCTCGCCCAGCGCCGGCTCGCCGCGGTCCTCGACTCGCGGGTTCCATGTCGAATCGCGGGTTGTAACCCGCGACCCGACGAACAGCCCGCGACTCGTCTACCGACGCTCGAGCCGACCACAGCCCCCACGAGCGCCACACCTCGTCCACAGTCAAGCGCGAGCGCCCCCAGGCGGCCGCACAACGGTGATGTGCTCGGCCCATGCCACGCAGACCTGGTGCACGCGCCGAGATCGTCCCGGCGACTCTCCCGACCGTCTGGCTCGCCCGCGACTGGCCGCCGACGACGGTCGCCGCACGTGTGCGCTCGGGCACCTGGGAACGAGCCGGTCGCGGGGTGTTGCTCGACGCGTCGACGACGGCCGACCCCTACGAGCGGCGCCGCGACTTGGCACTCGCGCGCGCGATCGGCGTGCACACCGCCGCGTCGTCGGACCGCTGGTTCTCACATCAGACCGCCGCCCTGCTGTGGGGGCTGCCGCTGTGGACGGCGCCGCGGGCGACCCATCTTCTCTCACCGCATCGCGCCGGCGGTGGCCGACCTGCCTCGTTGCGCATCCACACCGGACCGATGAGCGACGACGAGCTGACCTGCGTCAACGGTCTGCCGGTCACCTCACTCGCCCGCACGGTCGCCGACTGTCTCGCCACGCTGCCGCCGTTGGAAGGACTTGTCGTGGCTGACGCTGCGCTGCATCGCAAGGTTCCGGCCGACCACGTGCTACGAGCCATCCAGCTCCGCGGTCGCACCAACGGCTACATCCGGGCTGCTGCGCTGCTCTCGCTCGCCGACGACGGCGCCGAGTCGCCCGGCGAGTCGGCGACCCGGTACCAGCTGCTCCGGGCGGGGCTCCCGGTCCCGACCACGCAGATCCCCGTCAGCACCCGGGTCGGGACCGTCTGGGGAGATCTCGGCTGGGACGGGTGGCGCGTTCTCCTCGAGTACGACGGCCGCGACAAGTACGTCACGCGGGAGGACCTGGTGGCGGAGAAGCGTCGGCACGACGCTGTCGTCGAGACCGGTCGCCGGGTGCTGCGAGTGACTCACCAGGACATGGGCTCGGCGGTGGCCCGAGTCGTGCCGCTGCTCCCCGCCACCGTGACCAGGAACCTCCGCCGACGGCCGGAGTTGGCGGCGTGACGCATGAGTCGCGGGTTCCTCGTCGAGACGCGGGTTCAAACGCGCGAATCGACGAGGAACCCGCGAGTCGACGAAGGGGCGATCGGCGTGGCACGTGGTCAGGTGGTGATCAGGAGCGTCAGGAGGGTGAGGTTCAGGGCGACGACGAGGGTCACCACCACCACCAGCGTGGCGTGCAGGCGCGGGCCGGTGCGGGCCTCGCCCATCACCGACCGCGAGCGCGTCAGTGCCACCAGGGGGATCACCGCGAACGGGATGCCGAACGACAGCACCACCTGGCTGAGGACGAGCGTCCACGTGGGGTCGGCTCCGAGCGCGAGCAGCAGGACCGCGGGGATCAGCGTCACCACGCGGCGGACGACGAGCGGCACCTGTCGGTGCAGCAGCCCGGCCATGATCGTCGCGCCGGCGTACGCGCCGACGGACGTCGACGCCAGCCCGGATGCCAGCAGCCCGACCGCGAAGGCGACGCCGACGACGGGCCCGAGGGCCGAGGCGATCGCCGCGTGCGCGCCCTCGATCGAGTCGGTGCCGGGCACACCGCGCAGGCCCGAAGCGGCCAGGAGCAGCAGCCCGATGTTCACCAGCCCGGCGACGACCAGCGCGACGCCGACGTCCCACCGGGTCGCGCGCAGGAGCCTGCGCAGCGACGGCTCGTCGGGCGCCCGACCATGCCGGTCGCGGGCGAGCGCCGAGTGCACGTAGATGGCGTGCGGCATGACGGTCGCACCCAGCATCGACGCCGCGAGCAGCACGGAGTCGGCGCCGTCGAACCGCGGCACCAGGCCGGACAGGACGCCGCGCGCGGACGGCGGTGCGACGACGAGCCCTGCGAGGAACCCGATCGTGATGACGGCCAGCAACCCGACGACGACCGCCTCGAACCGCCGCTGCCCGTATCGGTTCTGCGTCGTCAGCAGCACCAACGACACGGCGCCGACGATGAGACCACCCACGGGCAGCGGGACCCCGAACAGCAGCTGCAGGGCGATCGCTCCACCCACCACCTCGGCGATGTCGGTGGCCGCGGCGACCAGCTCGGCCTGCAGCCAGAACGCCAGCCGCGACCGACGCCCCAGCCGAGCCCCCAGCACCCCGGGCAGCGACTCCCCCGTGACGAGCCCCAGCTTGGCGGACTGGTACTGCACCAGCACGGCCATCGCGTTGGCGACCACCAGCACCCACAGCAGCAGGTATCCGTACCGCGAGCCGGCGGTGAGGTTGGCGGCGACGTTGCCGGGGTCGACGTACGCGATGGCCGCGACGAAGGCAGGCCCGAGCAGCAGCGGGCCGCGCAGTCGCGCGCGACGGATCGCCGCGGTCGTCGCCATGATCCGGGAGTCCTCCATCTAGGTTTCGGTCCGCCGAACTTTATAACGCCTGGACACCCGCCGACCGCCGGAGCCACCGTGTCGTGCATGTGGGCCGTGCACGACGTCGAGGTCCGCGCCGATCTGCGCCTCGCGTACGTCGACGCGGTGAACGCGGTCGTGGTCGACACGTGGGGTCGCACCGACTTCTGCCGCGAGGAGCGTGAGCTCTTCGCGGCCGGGCAGGACGAGCGCTACGAGCAGCGGGTGCGACTGGTCGCAGTCGATGACGACGGCTCGCCGCTCGGTCACGCCGCGCTCGAGCTGCCCCGGGTCGACAACACCCGCACGGCCTACGTCGAGGTCGGCACGGTCCCGGCGGCCCGCGGGCAGGGGATCGGCGGCGCGCTGTACGGCGAGCTCGTCGCGCGTGCCCGCCGCGCTGGGCGCACCGTGCTGATGGCGTCCACCGACCACCCGAGCGAGCCCCACGGGGCTGGCACGCTCGCGCCGCCCACGGGCGCCGGTCGGGTCTCGACCACAGCGCCGGGAGTCAGCTTCGCGCTGCACCGCGGCTTCCGGCTCGAACAGGTGGAGCGACACTCGGTGCTCGACGTCCCGCTGGAGGTCGCCGACCACGCCGACAGGACCGCACGTGCACAGGCCGTCGCGGGCGACGAGTACCGCGTCCACACGTGGTCGGGCGCGACACCGGCGTGGTGGCTCGACCAGATGGCCGTCCTGCACACCCGCATGAGCACCGACGTCCCGACGGCCGGCCTGGACTGGACCGAGGAACGCTGGGACGCCGAGCGCGTCCGGGACCGCGATGACGAGCACGCCCGACGAGGTGTCGGCTACCTGACCGCGGTCGTCGAGCACGTGCCGTCGGCGACCCTCGTCGGCTACACGTCGATCCTCACGGTGCCCCACACACCGCTCTACGTGCACCAGGACGACACCCTGGTGCTGCGCGAGCACCGCGGCCGGCACCTCGGGATGCTCCTGAAGCTCGCCAACCTGGCCCGGCTCGCCGACGAGCACCCGGAGGCCCGCCGGGTCGGCACCTGGAACGCGCAGGAGAACTCGCCGATGCTCGCGATCAACGTCGAGCTCGGCTTCCGGCCGGCGGGCGGCTCGGGCGAGTGGCAGCTGACGCTGACCTGACGTCAGATCCCGATGCCCGTCGGGCGGGGCATCGCGGAGCGCCACCACGACGACCAGCGCGACTGCACCTGCTCGAACGTCGCGTCGTCGAGCCCGTACGTCGACAGCACCGCGCCGACGGTGCCGTGCGGCGGGGCGCTGCCCGCGGGCACCTCCTCGATCACCATGAGCGCGGCGGTGATCCCGTGCAGGCTCAGAACCAGCAGATCGGGGTCCTTGCGGATCAGGGTCGCGCCCAGCAGGGTGCCGTCGGGACGACGAGCCTGGACGTTGCCTCCCAGCGGTACACCGCGCACCCCGTGCAGGCCGACGCGGTCCATCAGCCGGTCGCGCCGGTCCCCGGCGTCGAGCCCGAACACCGACAACGTGCGCCGTTCCTGTCCCGGCTGGACGACCAGCGCGAAGCGCAGCTGCTCGGCCGCGGCCGTCCAGACCGCGTCGCGCTCGTCGTACAACCCGTCGTACGACCCCAGCTCGTGGCTCGAGCGCGTGATGGTGAGGTGCGTCCCGCCCGGCGCCTCCACCGACGAGCGGACGGTGACGACGTCGTGCGTCGGCCACGTCAGCGTGCGCGTCGTCGCTCGCCCTTCGACGACGTGCCCCTCGGCCACCCGCTCGACGAAGTCGCGGTGGATCTCCGCGTCGAGGTCCGCCGAGTCCCAGCGGTACCAGCGGCGGATCAGGTAGGGCTCGCGCAGGTGCTGCCACACCACGTCCGGCGCGACGGGCAGGTCCATCGCAACGATCTCGCGTCTCTCCAGCGTCATCGCTCATCACCCCTGCGTCTCACGTCGCGGCTCCTTCGACCGTACCGCGCCGGGCGCGCGGCGCATCAGGTGCCAGCTGGCTGAGGCCCGGCGCGTGGGCCGTGGGCTTCGGGCTCAGAGGAGCGTGACGGCCTCGGGGTCGACGTCCAGGCCGACGACGTCGTCGACGGCCCACCTCCCCCCGACGGGACCGAGTGCGGTCACGACGCCGATGCCGGCAACCTCGACGCTCACCTCGGACCGGCCACGCCGCGAGGTGACACCGAGCACGCGCCCTCGTGCCACGGGGTCGGCGGAGCGGCTGACGACGAACGCGCCCTCGGCCAGCGCGAGCGTCCGACCCGCGGCGCCCGCGACGCGCAGCACCGCCGCCGCGGGGGCGTCGGCGGGCACGAACGCCTCGTACCCGAGGAAGCGGGCGACCTCCTGCGACGCGGGGCGTCGCCACAGCTCGGCGGGCGTCGCGACCTGCAGCAGGCGGCCCGACGAGAGGACGGCGACGCGGTCGGCGACGGCGAACGCCTCGTCCTGGTCGTGCGTGACGAACACGGCCGTGGTGCCGGTGGCGACCAGGGCGGCGCGCAGGTCCACGGCCAGCCGCTCGCGCAGGGAGCGGTCGAGGGCGGACAGGGGCTCGTCGAGCAGCAGCACGCGCGGCGACGGCGCGAGCGCCCGGGCCAGTGCGACGCGCTGGCGCTCGCCGCCGGACAGCGTCGCGACCGACCGCCGCTCGTAGCCGTCCAGCCCGACGAGCGAGAGCAGCTCGGCGACGCGCGCGGCCGACCCGGACGGAAGCCCGTACGCGACGTTCCCCCCGACGTCCCGGTGCGTGAACAGCTGCCCGTCCTGGAACACGAGCCCGAACCCGCGGCGGTGCACCGGCACGCGCGCCACCGACGAGCCGTCCCAGGTCACGTCGCCCGCCGCCAGCGGCTCGAGCCCCGCGACGGCCCGCAGCAGCGACGACTTCCCGCACCCCGACGGCCCCAGCAGCGCGAGCACCTCGCCGCGCGCCACGTCGAGCGTCACGTCGTCGACCGCCGCCACCCCGCCGTACCGCACGGCCACCCCCGACACCCCCAACCCCGAATCCAAACCCACAACGTCCGAGGAAGTGGTCGCTATAGCAGCCGATCGCTCGGACACTCCGCGGTATCCCAGCCCAGCGTCCGAGGAAGTGGCCGGTATAGCGACCAGTTGCTCGGACGTTGTGGGGGGATGGGGGGTGCGGGGGGGGTGGGGGGTGCGGGGGGTGGGGGTCACCAGTCGCCTCCGGTGGTGGGGGTGCGCAGGCGTTCGCAGGTCGCGACGATCGCCGCGGTGAGCGCGGCGAGGATCACGGACGCGGCGAGCGCCATGCCGTAGGAGTCGGCGCCGGGGCGCCCGATGAGCTTGAAGATGAGGACCGGCAGCGTGGGGTCCGTCGGTCGTGCCAGGAACGACGTCGCGCCGAACTCCCCCAGCGACGCGGCGAACGCGAACCCGATGGCCAGGCCGGCGGAGCGCGCGGCGAGCGGCAGGTCGACGGTGCGCAGCACGCGCCCGGGCGACGCACCGAGGGTCGAGGCCGCGGACCGCAACGACGGGTCGATCGCGCGCAGCACGGGCAGGACGGTCCGCACGACGAGCGGCACCGCGACGACGGCCTGCGCGATCGGCACCAGTACGCCGGAGGTCCGCAGGTCGACGTCGAGCCCGAACGGGTCGTGCATCGAGATGAGGAACCCGAACCCGACGGTGACCGCGGAGACGCCGAGCGGCAGCATGAACACGGCGTCGAGCCCGGCGACGGCGCGTCGGCCGAGCGCGCGGCGCGGTCGTCGGGAGACGACGAGCGCCACCAGACCGCCGACGACGAGCGCGAGCACCGTCGCGACGAGGGCCGTCCGCAGCGAGGTCGCGAGGGCCGTCCACACCGACACCGGCACGCCCGACGACGGCGAGCCGAGCGCCGCGTAGTGGTCCGGCCCCCACCCGTCGCCCACCCGCAGCGAGCGCACCACCAGGTTCACGAGCGGGAGGCACAGGAGGACGACGACGGCGGCCGTCACTCCCGCCGCCGCGAGCGCGAGCCCGTGCCCGTCGCGCCGCGGCGATCCGGCCGGGCGGCGCAGGGTCAGCGGCCGGACCGCGTCGGACGCGGAAGCGAGGGCCAGCGCCCGCTCCCTCCGCGAACGCGCCCGCCCCGCCAAGGTCAGCGCGCACGCCACGATGACCAGCTGCACCACGGACAGCACGGCGGCGGCCCGCAGGTCGAGGAACTGCGTGGTCTGCACCCAGATCTCGGTCTCGATGGTGCCGAACTGCAGCCCACCCAGGATGAGCACGGTGCCGAACGCGGTGGCGCAGAACAGGAAGACGAGCGAGGCGGACGACGCGATGGCGGGCACCAGCGCGGGCAGCGTGACCGTGCGGAACGCCCGCCACGGCGAGGCCCCCAGGGCGCGGGCGGCCTGCGAGGCCCGCGGGTCCAGCCGCTCCCACATCCCGCCGACCCCGCGCACGACCACCGCGTAGTCGAAGAACACGAGCGCGGCGACGATCGCCCAGAACGTCCCGTCCAGGTGCAGGAAGCCCAGCGGACCCCCGGAGACGAGCAGGGACCGGAAGGCCACACCCACGACGACGGTCGGCAGCACGAACGGCACGGTCACGATCGCTCGGACCACAGCCCGTCCCCGCCAGCGCCGCCGGTAGAGCACGTAGGCACCCGGCACACCGAACGCCACCGCCAGCACGGTCGCGACCGAGGCCTGCGCCAGCGTCTGCCCGACGATCCGCCAGGTGCGGGGCCTCGAGAACACGTCCGCGAACCCCGACAGGTCCAGCGACCCGTCGGTCACGAACCCGCGCGCGACCAGCGCGATCACCGGCCACGCGAAGAAGACACTCAGGAACGCCAGTGGCAGCGCGACGGCCGCCACCCAGAAGACGACCATCCCCCGACCCGTCCCGGCGCGCGCGGGCGCGGGCGCACCCCCCTGCGGCGCACCCACCGCGTCGGGACGGGTCATCAGGGTGGTCATGGGTCAGCCGATGACCGTGGCGGACCAGTCGGCGAGCCACTCGCTGCGGTGCGCCGTGATGTCGTCGGACGGGACGTCGAACGGGTGCGGCGACAGCGGCGCCCACTTCGTCCACTCGTCGGGGATCTGCACCGACGTGCTCACCGGGTACATGTACATCGAGCCGGGGATGTCGGCCTGCACCTCGTCGGACAGCAGGAAGTCGATGAGCTCCTGCGCGCCCACGGGGTTCTTGGCGCCGACCAGCACACCCGCGTACTCCGTCTGCCGGAAGCACGTGCCGAGCAGCGCACCTGTGGTCGCGTCACCGCCACCCTCGGGCACGGTCTCCGGGGGCGACGACGCGTACGACAGCACCAACGGCCGCGGCCCGCCGCCCCCGCCGCCGCTGAAGTCGGTGTAGTACGCGTCCGACCAGCCGTCGGCGACCTTGAGGCCGTTCTTCTTCAGTGCAGTCCAGTAGTCCTGCCAGCCGTCCTCGCCCTTCGCCCCGATCGTCGCGAGCAGGAAGGCGAACCCGGGCGAGCTCGTCACCGCGTTCGGCACCACGAGCAGGTCCTTGTAGGCGGGCTTCGTCAGGTCGTCGAGCGTCACGGGCTCGGTGAGGTTGCGCTTCTTGAACCACGCGTGGTCCACGTTGATGCAGACGTCGCCGTAGTCGATCGCGGTCAGGCCGTCGCCGCCACCGTGCTTCGCGGCGTCCGCCGCTGCGGGGGCCTGGGACGTGTAGGGCACGACGACGCCCTCGTCGGTGGCCCGCGACGCGAACGTGTTGTCGATGCCGAACGTCGCGTCGCCCAGCGGCGCGTCCTTGGTCAGCACCAGCTGGTTCACGAGCGTGCCCGCGTCGCCCGGCTGCACCACCTTGACGGTGATGCCCGTCTTCTTCGTGAAGTCGTCGAGGATGCCGTCGGACAGCGCGAAGCTGTCGTGCGTGACGAGCGTGACGTCCTTCCCGGCGGTCGGGGTCCCGCTCGGGCTCGCGGTGTCGTCGTCGCCCGACGAGCACGCGGTCAGTGCCAGCGCGGCCGCGGCCAGGCCGGCGGTGGTGATGAGAAGCTGCCGTCTCGGCATCGTGCGTGTTCCTCCAACGTGAGATGGAGGGGTCCACCGCGATCGTCGTCGGCCGCCCGCGGTTTCCCGACGACGCACCGTCGACGACCACGGAGATGAGAAGCCCGACTCCCTACGCCGGTGCAAACCGGATCAGGTTCGAGGGTCTGCGGAGGTCCGCACTCTCAGCGTCGCGACTCGCGCCCGACGCTCCCCTGTCGTTCGCCGCCATCGTACGCCCGCCGAATGCCGCGACGAACGCCGACGAACGCACCCGTGGTTGCAGCGATGGTTGCAGCGGTGGCGCCCTCCACGGGCACGTGCGCTGCAACCATCCGTGCAACCATCCGGGACCGCGCGGCCTCCGGACCAGCGTGGTCGCTCGCGCGGCGCTACCGTCGTGGGCAGAGACGTCGTCGAGGAGGAACGCATGTCGGACAAGAAGCAGCAGACACTGGTGGCCAAGCTGGTCGGGACCGCCGCCGCACTCGCCGCCGCCTGGGTGGCGCAGCAGGTCATCAGCCAGGGCTGGAAGGCCAAGACGGGCCACAAGCCGCCGAAGCCCGACGACGAGGACGACCACGGCCTCACCGAGCTGGTGCTCGCCACCGCCGTGACGGGTGCCGTCGTCGCCGTCGCGCGCGTGCTGGCCACCCGCGGTGCCGCGAAGTTCACCGCGAGCAAGGACGACAAGAAGCTCGACCCGACGGACTGAGCCGACCCCCTTCGGGGAGAGCGCGATCCGCGCGCGTCGGTGAACATCTGGCGAACCGCCCACGCGCGGTGCTGCCGTCCGCTACGTTGCGTCCAGTCGACGACGCACACCGGACGCACAGGGAGCACCGATGCCCGCCCGCCACCACGCCGCAGCACGGGTCTGGGGATCCATCGCCGCGTCCGCGCTCGTCGCAGGATCGCTCGTCGCGATCGGTGCGCCCGCGCTTGGCGCGCCTGCGCCGGGTGCGCCCGCGCAGAGCGCGCTCCGCCAGGGCCTGCTCCTCGGCGACAGCGGCACCGCCGTCACGTCCGTCGGGCTGACCGACCGCGCCGTGTACGCCGCGACCTCGGCCGGCATCGTGAGCCACGACCGCGCCGCCACGACGGCCGGATGGAGCCCGGTCCAGATCGGCGACGCACCCCTGACCGGCGCGCTGCTCGCCGCCGAGGGGGACGCGCTCTTGGTCGACGACGGCACGTCCGACACGCTCGCCTGGCGTGCCGCCGATGGCACCTGGTCCGCGCGCTCGGTCCCGACCGGCACGACCCTCGGCCGCGGCGGGGCGTACGCGGTCCTTCCCTCGG
>Ga0160439_1000048_pt1 | contig 125224 bp, 126 predicted proteins | sample HID1975M_E0MG_FD_108201 | JGI IMG/M metagenome (GOLD analysis project Ga0160439, IMG submission 108201) | Enriched soil microbial communities from UW Madison campus, WI, USA - HID1975M_E0 MG | ecosystem: Environmental > Terrestrial > Soil > Unclassified | place: USA: Madison, Wisconsin...
GGCCATCTGGCGCTACGACTATAACCATGTTCGGCCCCACTCGTCGTTGGGAAATCGAACGCCTGCACAAGCGCGTCGGACGTTCGTGAAGGAGGCTAGCATCACGTCCGACGCGCTTGTGCAGGCCAGCGTGCCGGAATATTCAACCGAAAGACTCTCGTTATGAGCGAGGGATCGCCGGGGAGCAGGTCACCTGGAAAGACGAGTTTTGACTGCCTCATAGACCGCCCGCATCTTTATCAGCGCGTTGAAATGCACACGTTGCCATGAGGTCCCGATCGCCACGGCCCCATCGACGATTGTCCGATGGCCTCGCCACAGCCGATGACAATGGCTCGCGTCGCGTGACACGCACGTGTCGAAAGACAGGTCGGGCCGATGCCTGATTTCATCGCTGATGTCCCGCATCAACAACTGGCCTGGGGCATAGGCACGATAATCTTCATCGAAGGTCATCTTGAAGCCATGGCCCCAGGCTGTGGTTTCGAACCAGCACGACATGGCGATCACGCGGCCACCGGCCGACAAGCTGCACAGTCGTGCGCTGCCATTTGCGTGGCCGCGCGCGATGACGGTGCGAAACAGCGCCTCCGTTCCCGCGCTGCTACCGAGGGCGCTGCCCTTGCGGCCCTTCCAGCCTGATGCCTCCATCGCGAGAAAGGCGTCGATCCAGGATACGCATGACTCATCCGGATCGAGCATCATGACCGCAACGGGGCCATGATCGCTTTCCAGCCGCCGTGATAGGCTGCGCAATCGGCCTTGCGTTTTGGAGTCGCCGCGGGCCTCGGCATCGTCGCCCGCGCGATGTGCCGGCCGCTCAAAGCTCTGGATGATGTGCACTGCACGTCCTTCCTGCTTGCAACGGTCGAACAGCGCGGTGCTGACCGGATCATCTGCGTCGAATTTCTCGAAATGCAGCAATATCGCGCCACCTGCGCGCGTATCGAGGAATGCGAGCAAGCTTCCCCAGAAAATATCGGCATATTGCTCTGCCACCAATGGCGTGCCCAGAAACTGGTTAGTTGCCGACCAACCCCGCCAGATACGTGCAGGCCAGCGCCCAAACCGCCGGTCGGCCATCAGTGGCATCACGCCCACCCACGGTCCATGCCCATAGCTGACGACAGCGAGCAGCGCATCACGGCCATCGTCGGATTGGCGTAGCGCGGCCTCCATGAACCAGTCCTGCGCAAAGACGTTGGTCGCTCCGGCCTGGGCGGACAGCGTCGCCCAGCAGGCCCGATCATGGGCTGTCAGGTCAGCATGACGCAGCATGCGTACGATTGGCTGGCAGACACCTGCCACTGGCCATTCATGCCTGTTATTCGCACGAAATGTGCTGGCGGGGGATAGGCGGCTCATAACAGACCCGCCTTGCGCGCGACACGGCAACCGAGCGAACGCCATTTCGGCGCCTTTGGCCATGCGGGCAAATCGCCGGCCGGCAACCCGCAACGGCGCAGCAGCGGATTGATCTGCATGGCGGCTCCCACCGATTGGCTCCATTCACTCTGCCAGGTGATCGACAGAGAAATGGTCGGCTCCGCGCCGGCCTTCACCCAATGCGGCGAGGCATAGGGAATGAAAAGCGCATCACCGGGCCGCAGTGGGTGGATATTCGCCTCCGCCTCATAGGCGTCGTCCCAGGGCAGCATATTGTCGCCCGCGCCATAATAGGCTTCATGCCGGTCGAGCGGCAGCCAGGGCGGGGTGGGTTGATAGGTCGCGAAATGCTTGTCGCCCGCGATCTGGAACAGGATATTATATTCGCAGTCGAAATGAAACGGGGTCAAAGTGCCCGGGGACGAAATGAAGATGAAGCCTCTGACCGTCAGACCCGGGCCGGTCGCTGGAAAGATCGCAGGCCCGATCTGATCCATCACCCGGTCCAGCAGGTCGCGATAGGCGGGCAATTGCTCTACGAAGCGGAGCATGACCCAGTTGCCGCTTGTACGGATTGCACGAATGACGCTTGCGGTGTCGGCGTCATCCGATCGGTCCATCGCGAATTCGCCGCCGTTAGGCGCATTGGAAATCCGGCGCTCGACATATTCCGGCGGCAGTTCGAGCGAAGCCTTCGCCAGCGCCTCGATTGAGAGGAGCGGTTGATCCATGAGACTGTGCCGGAGCATCGCAGGCGACAGGGGATAGGCACTTGCGAACGGGCCTAGACTGGACGAAACGAGGAAGGACATAACGGCAGTTCTTCAGTGACGAGGAAGCGAGTGCCTCAGCATTGCGAGGAAGGTTGAAAATCCAGTTAAGCTGCCCGCGTTCGTTCTGTTTCTCACGTCAAACAGAACTGCCTCCCATAGATCGCACAATCAGCGTTCAGAGGATGCCGCGTAGAACATCCGCTTATTAACAGCAGATTCTTGTAAGAGTCCGTTGGAGAATAATTATGAACCGCTCCGGGATTGTCGGAGGCCCTACTCCTGAGAGGAAGGGATTATCCTAATTTGGTAGAAATGTGCGAGGAGAGCTTGCGATGCTGCATCCGCAGTGAGGGCAATGGACTGACGGTGAGCGGGACAAGCGTTCAAGGATGGCCTGGCGCACCGCCGGCAGGCTGGGTTGAGGAGGCGGGCCGAGGACGCTTTTTTTCTGCTCCGCCTGAGCGAGCCTTCGGTATGAAAGAAGAGGTAGGCCATCACCGACATCAAGGCATGGCGGTGAAGTCCGGTCCAGGATCGGCCTTCGACGTGATCCCGTCCCAATTCTTCCCTGAGTTGCTGGGGTCTTGTTCGCAGATCCGCCGCGCCTTGATGCGCTGGCGAATGCCTTGATCAGGGGGGGGCAGCGGGGAGATCGGAGGGATTATTTGCGCTCGCCATTCGAGCGACGCGCCCCCCCCCAGCCAGGCTTCTTCGCCCGGCATGTGATGGGCTCCGGTAGAGCCGATCCGCTGGCGCGCACCATCGGCAGCGCGCACGTTCATGGCAGCAAAACGGGCCGTCAGGCGTCCCTTATTCCCTTCCGACAACTGACCTGTCGTGCCTTCGAGCATGACGTGTGCGGTCATGGATGGGACGTCCGGCATCCGCCCGTGGCATGCCGTGCGACCGCGGAAAATAAGGTTCGATCCGGCGCATCCATGCCTCCGCAAGCCAAATCAGATTGCTCATAGCCACGCCTCCTTGCGCCGCCATTGAATCAATCGATCGATCGCTCTATTTGCAACCAATGTAACAAGTACTGGCCCTAGATTTCGCGGATGCGCAATCCTACGAAACTACCCTCTGGTGAAATCACCGCCAGTTTTTGTACCGGGCAGTCTTTCGGGATGACGATGCCGCGTTCGGTTCCGTTTCCGGATATCGCATGCAACCTGATCGATTGGGTCCGACCGGAACAATAAAAGCGCAGGCGCGGAAAAATCCGACCGCTTCTAGGACTGCCGTCGATTCTGAAGCTATGTGCGCCGGGGGGGAGAAGTAGCCGCCTAACGGCAACAATATGGGAGCTGTTGCTTTTGTTATGGTAGGATATACTGAGACTGTCGCGATCAAGCTGCACCTGTAGATCATCACGCGGCCTGATTTGCCAGGCAAAGGGCGTCGAAGCGTCGATGTCTCCTGAGAAACCCAAATCTGCATAGCTGGCTGTTTGGGCCGTCGCGCAAAGCCCGTCCCAGGTGTCGCGCGACGCTTGTGCGATGCCCTGATCGAGCCAGCGGGAAACCAGTTTTTGCAGGGCATCACAGTCAATCTTCGCGCGATGCCGCGTCAGATGCAGGATTAAGGCCCGAAATTCCCCAGGGGCGAGGGGCGTGCGAGCGATCGCGAGAAGCGGATACTGAAATTCCCGGTTGTCGGCCAGGAATTGAGCGAGCGCGGAGCGGCCGGCCGGGCTCGTCATGAAGGGCATGAGCGCTTGTCCGATGATCCGGTCGCCAGCCTGTGTCTGCAGCAGCGCGCGCAGCCGAAGCGCGGCATCATTCCAACGCTCGCCCCGTGCCGCGTCCACCAGCGCCATATATTGCGGAATATCGCCATGCCATCCGCGCGATGCGGCGAGGCTGAAGGCCTGGAGTGCCCGTTGCTGATCGCCGGCCCGCATCGCGGACAGGCCGAACAGGGTCAGATTTTCCGAGGCAATGGGTCGGCGCAGGAGCAAGCGCCGGGCTTCAGGATAAAGGATGGCGGGGTCCGTGCCGCGCGCCAGCGCCTGTTCGACGATGTCGGCCTGGGCGAAAGAGCGGAAGGGCGCGGGGACGAACGGGGCGAGGGCGGGGCGGGCGCGGACTTCCCGGTCCAGTTGCGCGCCCGCGACAATGATGGCCCATACAAGGCAGGCGAGCGGCACCAGCAGAGCAATGGACCAATGCCTCCGGTGCTCGCCCCTGATCATGTCTTGCTATCGGTGGGCCGACCATATTCATAATAGTCATAGCCATAATAAGCGGCGTTTCCGCCAGCACGCCTGGGATCGAACTTCGTCAGCAGCGCGCCGACGACAGGCGCATGGACGAGGGTGAGGCGGCGCAGCGTGCTCTTGATAGTACCGCGATGCCCCTTGCTCGCGTCGATGACCAACAGCGTGGCGTCGGAGGCGACCGACAGAGACGTAGCGTCGGACAGGCCCAGCATGGGCGGACTATCGATGATGACATGGTCGAACTGGCTCCGGCAATGGTGCATCAGCGCGTCCAGCCTGGCGCTGCCGAGCAGCAGCGACGGATTGACCGGGGTCGGCAGGGCAGTGATGGCATAGAGGTTCGGCACATTGGTTTCGAGGACCGCCCGATCCACGCCGATCTCGCCGGTCAGCAAGGCGGTCAGGCCGTGTGCACTGGGCAGGTCGAGTATCTTGTGAACGGTCGGTCTTCGGAGATCGCCGTCGATCAGCAGGGTTTTTCGGCCCAGTTTCGCAAGCTGCTCCGCGATCGCCACGGAGGTGGTGGACTTGCCCTCCTCGGCACGGGAACTGGTGATGGTGAGGATCTTGGGAAACCCGTCCGCGCCAGCATAGCGCAGATTGGCGATGAGCGAATGATAGGCTTCGCTGAGCGCCGATTTGGGATCCTGCATTTCGAGTCGGATATCGTCGCTGGCGTCCTGGGGGATGAGGCCGAGCAGGGGCACGCCTAGCTTATGCTCGACATCGTCGGGCGCCCGGATCGCATCGTCGAAATGCTCGCGCACGAAGACGAATATCCCCGCGCACATGGCGCCGGCCAGCAAGGCGAGGCCAAGGTTGAGAACCAGTTTGGGCGATGCGGGAAAACGGGGCGTTTCGGCGCGATCGACCAGCGAGACATTGTTGGAGGTCGCGCCGGCGGTGGCGTTGAGCTGATTATAGCGGTCGAGCAGCGTGTCGTAGAGCGACCGATTGGTTTCGGCGACGCGTTTGAGGATATTATATTGGACGCCGCGATCCTGTTCGCCCAGGGCCAGGGTGCGAAGGTCGACGACCTGCCGCTGCAACGTCGTCTCCTTGGCCTGCGCGGCCTGGAATTCGATGCGGACCGAGCTTTTGATCGCGTTGCCCACGGCGATGATCTGCGCGCTCAGACGATCGACTTGGGCCTGAAGCGCTGCGGCGGTCGGATGGCCGGCCAGATGGCGTGAGCTTTCCTGGGCGAGCTGCGATTCGACCTCGCTCCGCTGCCGGATGAGCGCCTGGATGGCCGGGTTTTCCAGCACTTGGGGCACGGTCATCACCGGGGAATTGCGGACGCTGTTCCACCGATCCTCTGCAGCGATCCGCTCGGCCGTGGCCTGGCTCGCGGCGCCATTGACCTGGACGAGCGTGTCGTTGGTCACTGAAAGCGTGGCTTCCTTGTCCGCATTCTGACCCTGTCCCTGGACCCGGACGAGGCCGGCGGCACGGGAATATTGGTTGAGGTCACGTTCGGACATTTCCAGCCGGATGCGTGCCTGATCGAGCTGCTGCGCAAGATATTCGCGCGCATAGGAGGAACTGTCGAACTTGCGCGCGAGATTGGCGGAAACATAGCTTTCGGCGAAAAGATTGGCCAGTTTGGCAGCATAGCTGGGGTCGCTGCCGCTGAAGCTGATGGCGACCAGGCGGCTGGCATCGGGCAGGGAGACGGACAGGTTGCGGGCGACCGCATCTATGGCGGTGTCGCGCCGAAGCCGTTGCAGCGCATCCTTGCCCTGATAACGATAGTCGAGATCGGCCTCGGTCGGCATCGGAGTGTCCACGGCATCGAAGAAGGCGGGCTCGGTCCAGAATTTTCCGTCATCCACCACCTTGACGGCCAGCGCGCGGCTGCGAATTACATCGACCTGCGTCTGGAGGAAGCGGTCGGCATCCTGATAGGCCACGGCCGGCGTGACATCGTTATTCTCGATGATCTGGTCCGCCTGCTGCTCGATCAGCACGCGCGAGGTCGCGATATAACGTGGCTGCATCAGCAATGTAGCCATCAGGCCCAGTGCGAGCGCACAGGCGATGATGGCGCCGATCCACCAGATATTGCGGCGGATCGAAAAGAGAATCCGGGAAATATCAAGGTCGAACAGAGGGGCTTCCGTGGCATCAGCCTGGACCCCGATCGTTCCGGGCCGGACAGGGACGACATGCGGAGGAAGGCTGGTTTCAAGTCGCGCGGTCATCGATCAATACCTGCGGAAGATGTTGAAGAGCGGGGCAGCGGTCAGGAAGTCCCGATAGGTGCCCTTGACGGCGGAGAAGCCGATGACGATCTGGTCGCCGCCCAATATCTGGGGATCGGGGGCCTTCCCTTCCTCTATCAGGGCCAGATTGAAGATGGCGCCGCTGCGCTGACCATCGATCGTGCGGAAGATGAGGATCTGGTCCTTGACGGCGACGCGGGTGAGCCCCTCGGCGCGCGAGACGGCTTCCAGCAGGGACGAGGTGCCGGCAATTTCGTAGACGCCAGGCTTTATGACGTTGCCACTGACGGTTACGCGTTGCGCGACCGACTGGACGATACCGACCATGACTTGCGGGTCACGAATGAAATTCTGGCCAAGCCTGGAAGCGATCATCGCGCCCAGTTCATTGGGCGTCTTGCCCGACACCGCCAGTTCGCCGATCAGCGGGAAATTGATGTTGCCGCCGGAATCGACCTGCAACTCGTCGAAGCTGAGATCCGGCTCCTGGAAGACCCTGATCGATATCTTGTCCTCCGGCCCGATATAATAGGGCCTCCGGGGGGTCGAAGGATCTTCCGGTGGCATCAGCCTGTAGGCCGCTTCACCCCGGGGCAGGTCTGCAGGGGAGAAGCATCCGCTTAGCGGAAGGGCGAGTGGGATGAGAAGGGGAGCAATTGTTAACCTTCGGATGGAATTCATTTCATTCGAATCCTTTTGCTCTCGCTTGTTGTAAAAGCAATCATCGACGCTGCAATGCACAATATTGCTTGGTTCCTCAAGGGGTAGTCGATGAATGATTGCAAAAGGATAGCAATGAGAATGATTGGGGGGGCGATCGCGTGATTTTCATTGCGACGGAACAGTTGAACCGCCAGTTTGCCAATATGGGCGATCCAGCCCAGGCACAGGACTGCGCCTGCGACGCCACCTTCCAATAGCAGTTCGAGGAAATCATTATGGGCGCGTCCGGCCCGATGCCGGTTCACATTCTCGATCGATTCATCGATCTGGAAGACTTCGTCGAACGTGCCCACGCCACTGCCGATCGGCCAGTAGCGCCCGATGGCAATGAGGCTGTCCTGCCAGATCAGGCCGCGGGCATCGTGCAGGCTGTCGAAGCGATCGAGGGTCTGGTTCAATCGTCCGTTGTTCGTGGCGGCGGCGGCGAGTCCGACGAGTGCGATCGCCATCGCGCCGGCAAGGACGCGAGTGCAGCGCGCGCGGTTGACCGATTGGCGTCGGGCAAGGGCCAGCAGCCATTGCGCAGCCGGCAGGATCAGCAGTGCGATGCTGGAGCGTGACTGGGTCAGCAGGACGCCCACGATCAGGAGCAGGCAGGCTGCCAGTTTGATCGCCTGTTGCGCCATCTTGGCCGGTGTGGGGATGGCGATGGTGGCGGACAGGGCGATGATGAGGAACAGGCCTGCCGAATTATGATTGGCAAAGCCGCCATAAAGCTGATGGGGATTGCCTCCGGGAAACCAGTTCAGGGCCTGGCTGGCGGAGATGAGCTGGCCCGCACCCAGCAGCAGGCTGGCGAGGCCGAGGGCCGCGAGGCCGGGCAGGATCAGCGCGCGTTCGGATTTTCCGCCGCCCATCGCCAGAATCAGCAGGATGGTGGGCGCGGTCAGGCCGACCAAGGCGACGAGCGTGCGGCCCGGATCGAGCGAGAGGGGCATCCAGAGGCCGGGATTGCCGGCCAGAGCCAGGCTTTCGGCCACCAGGTCGCGTCCCGGCAGGGCCTGCCACAAGGCCGGTGGAAGCGGGATTAGCTGGATTGCCGGCAGCCCCAGAGTGGCGACCAGCAGAATGCGTAGTCCGGTCGGCGCTGTCTGCCAAAATGGTCGCACACAGGCGGGGCGGGTGGCGAGGAGGGCGAGGGCGGAAAGCTGAACCGCCGCATTCATGAGGGCGTAGCGCACGCCGCCACCGCCAAGGATGATGGCGATGCTGAGGAGAAGAAGCGCACTGCCCCGGCGCCGGCCTCCCAGGGAGGGGCGCACAGGATACTCCGCGTCGGTCATGCCTGTATCGCCCCGGAGCAAGGCCTGCTCCCCGGTGCGGGGGCGGGGAGGGTGGAAAGATATTGTCGATACGGCGCGGATTCCGATCCGACTGCGTCAAATCGGCTGCGCCGGTTTTCTGCCTTGTCGCATCATCAGGTGATTCCACCTGATGATGCGAAGATGCTTCAACTCGCGCCGCGCGACTTGTTGTCGTCGATCACCTTGGCAACAGCGACCGTGCCGCCGATCGCGGCGACCACGAGCAGCAGCAGCGGCAAGGGGGCGATCCCATTTTCACGGCGAACGGTCATGTTCTTGCGCGGCCCCTGGTCGCTCCATGCCGATTGGCTGGTGGCAGGGCGGGCAAGGGCCGAGGCCCTGGTTCCGGCCTGGGCGGCGAGCGGGGTCATCAACATTCCCGCCACGATTGCACCGGACAAGATCGATTTGATTGCCATGATTGATCTCCCAATTAGAATTTAGATACGAATCTTGCGATAAATCAATTCGAATTATATAGATTCTTTGAATCGCTCATGCAACGGAAAAGGCGAATGCATGAAGTTCGGATTTTTTGGTATCGGAATCGTTTCCTTTCTTTCTTTCTACCTGGCAATAGTCGACGTTTCATGGGCGTCGGACCAAAGCGCGCGAGCGGAGGCCTATCTGCTTCGGGTGGCGCGGATTGACTGGCGGATTCGTCGGGCTGCGCTGAAGGATTGCCCGGTGTCGGCGATGCGGCCTGGCTTCGTCCTGGACGGCAGGAGCGCCTATATATCGGGTAAGGGCGCGGGCGGGGATGACCTGCCCTGGATCATCGGCTTTACCGACATGGCAGCGGCTGCCGGGCCGTTGGCATTGGGCGATGAAATCCGGACGATCGGGCAGGTTCCGGTGTCTCAGCTTATGCAGGGCGCCGATGGACAGATCCTGCCGGAGCATATCTTTGCCCATATCGATCGGATGACGCCACAAGTCAGCTATCGGCTGGAGGTGCAGCGGGCCGGCCTGACCCGGTCGGTGGATGTCCCGGCGCATCGCCTCTGCCCCGGCCTGACGATCGTCAGGCAAAGTCGGCGAGGCGATGCCTTCAGCGATTTGCGCAATGTGGCGATCACGACCGGTTTGCTGGACCGGCTGGGGTCCGATGATGCGATTGCCTTCGTCATTGGCCATGAACTGGCGCACACGATCTTTGCGGACTCGCGCAAAGGGCCTGTGTCCCGCCGGGACAAGGAAATGCGGGCCGATCTATATGGTGTCCATGTCGCCGCATGTGCCGGCTTTGATCCCAATAAGGCCATTGAAGCGCTGGCGGTCGTTCGGTCGATGAACGTCGGCGGGCTGTCGCTGACGCATCGCCCCTACAAGGTGCGGCAGCAGACGATCGGCCAATATCTGTCCGTTCGGCCTGATTGCCAGGCCACATTTGCATGGAGGCGAGGGGGGAAATGATGAACCAGGATCTGTTCTTGCGTGCGGGCGCCGCTGCAGCCTGTGTCGCTGCGATTCTGTTCTGGTTGCTCGGGCTCGTGCATCTGTGGCGCAGGCAGAGCGCGTCGCGCGCCTGTGTTTCGGTCGGGATGGGGGACAGGCTGGTCGCCCTGTTCTGGCCGCTTGTCTATCTGGTAGCCCTTGCTGCGCTCATCTTTGCGGTGCTGCGCGGCGCGAGAGGTCGATAAGGCGGCGAACTTGCTGCTGCGGTTTCTGTTCTGCGCGATGACGGCGATGGCCGAGAATATCTGCCAGGAAAGGCGGCGATAAATCCCGGCGCCGATTGCGTGTCGACCCCGCTGAAAGCGGCTGGAATCGACGCCGGGATCCGAAGCAGCCCCTCGCGGCAAGGGGGCTTCCTGCTCAGCCTGGGGCATGATGGGGGTCATCGGCTGAGTCGCCATGACAATAACGGAATATCGGATCGGTATCGAAGGATTTATTTATAAAATATAGGATTCGCAAGAATTGATATTTTGGATATTACCCAATTCGAGACGTGTTGATCTTTCTTCCTTTGGTCCGCCTGTTTTTCTGCTGCCGGGCAAGTGTGAGCGCTAGGGTCAGGACTCATTGGTCATAGCCAGAAGATGACCGTGGCGGCGAGCGCGATTGCGGAGAAGAAGGCGGTGGGGCATCGGTCGTAGCGGGTGGCGACCCGATGCCAGTCCTTCAGGCGGCCGAACATGATCTCGATGCGGCTGCGACGCCTGACCCTATTCATCCGTAGCCCGGTGGCCATTGCCCTGGAGAGCTGGGTGGTTTGGCAAATCGTCCGGCGCTTGCGGCATGGCGTCGGGGTGGTGGCGCATGTCGGCAAATTGCAGGTCGCATTCGGCCAGGCAGTTGCGTGCGCGCAAGGCGTGCAACGTGTTGTTGTCGAGATGGATCTGGCTGGCGCGCAGGGAAATGCCCGCCACGATCCTGTCGGGGCCGAGCCGGGTGATGTGCCATCCGATGCTGGAGAGGTAATCGGACCAGATGCTTTCCATGACTGTCGTGTAGGCGCTGATCCCGGTCAGCAGCCCATATTGGACAAGCGCGCTCGCCAGTTGCAGCATGACCCGCCGCCGCTGGTTGCGCAGTTCGGGGTGCAAATAGATTTGCGACACTTCCCGGATATGTGTGCCCTGGGGAATTTGCGCCTGGCAAAGGTCCGGAAACAGCGTGTTGAGAAGATGGGCGCGGTCCGTTGGCAGCAGGCGGAGCGCCCCCAATATGGTGTCGATGCCGGGGGCAGTCACGACGAGATATTGTGTGAGCTTGCTATCGAACTCGTCGCATTCGAACGGGGGGGTGGAGGGCGCCGATTTCGTGGGCGGACCATATTGGGGGTGGCGTGTGTGACAGGGGGTGGCGCGGCTTGGCCGTTCGGATACCCCGATGAGGCGTGGGAAGGTCGTGCGATAGCCCGGCATCCGGCCGATCTGCTGAGAAAATGACAATGTGCAGCCCATGGTCGAAATCACTCAATAAGGGGCGGGCGCGCTGCCTGGCGGCGACGGTCCGAGGAAAAGTGAAGGGCGGCATGCCGCCCGCAAGATCGAAATTTGGAAGCGCTGCCGATATTGCGTCATGAAGACGCGTGCCAATCGACAAGTCCGTATCCGAAGCGGGCTAAGGCTTCCGCCGCGCATCGGAGGCGGGGCGGGGGAGCGGAATATTGCGCCCGGAAGGGGGCGATGAAAAGCAGGTCAAGGGAAGTTCTCCATCACAATTGCTGGCGCCGTGCCGGATGTGGCATGGCGCCAGCAATTGATATGCGGTGCGACCCGTTGGAGCTTGATTCTTCTATTATGTTTAGTCGATTGTTTACGAAATGATCTGAATGTCAGCAATAATGATTTTTATATGTAATTTATCGGAATTGCTTAAATCATCCCGGAGACTTCATGTGCATGAATGCTCAAAAAATCCCCGGGATGCTCCTTCTCGCAGCTGCACCTGCGCTTCGGAAGAAACATTTGAAATACAGATGTGTAACGAAAATTCGATATCTGCGGTGCGTCGGAATATGAATGCTGGTGGCACATTCGCAGGCAATCAACAAGCGATTCATTGACGAATATATCTGATTCTTACAGATGTAAAAATGGCTGATCCGGTTCCGGTCACGGATCGGCTGGGGATGTTCAGGGGAGAGGAAAGGCGATGGTCCAGACGTTCGGCTAATGCGGCGGCCCGAGAGGCGCAAACGCGATCTTGCTTGAGCGTGGTGAAGGCGCTGCCCTAAGGCAATGGCTTTCGGTCCGGAGAGGTGGCGGCCATTTTGCGTGTAGCGGCTTTGTGATGTCGGCCAGAGCGGCTTGTTCTGGCATGGAGGCTGGGCGCGTGGGTGGCTGCTCGGGCAGGGCACCGGGTTCTGCGCAGGCGGGGCTGGCGTGGCAGGTCGCAGCCTGCCCCTTGCTCCGCTGTTATGCGGTGGATCCATGGCGGACCGAGCGAAACGATCAAGCGGTCCGTTCATGGGGCAGAAATCGGCCATCTCGCTTCTGTCGGTCTGCATGGATCAGCCATTTTTGGCAGCGCTGGCATGCGATTTAAAGGCGAATAAAATATATCATGGCGCGACCATTCCTTTGGAATATTCTGGGAAAGTATACTGTTTGTGGGTTTTTAATGTCGATAATTTGCGAATGGTTTTCAAATTAACGTCTTGTTAACGAATCTGTTGTCAATTTAACGAGGAAACGATATTCCAATGATAGCGAATGCTGGTCGGGCTTGGCGAGGGTAGAAATCCGGACATGACAAATACAAGTGTTGATAAAGACTCTCTGGTTGGTCTGACGGCGAGCATCGTCTCGGCCAATGTTTCCAACAGTCCCGTTGGAACCCATGACCTGTGCGACATGATCCTGAGCGTGCATTCCGCTTTGTCGCGCCTGGCGTCGACCGTTGCGCCGATTGCCGAGGTCGAGACGATGCGTCGCGAACCCGCCGTGCCGATCGAGGAATCGATCCAGCATGACTTCATCGTCTGCCTGGAGGACGGCAAGAAGCTGAAGACGCTCAAGCGTCATCTTCGCGCAAAATATCAGATGAGCCCGGAAGATTATCGCGCCAAATGGGGGTTGCCGATCGATTATCCGATGGCTGCGCCCAGCTATCTCGACCAGCGCCGGAAAATGGCGCACAAGATCGGCCTTGGGCTGCGTCCCAAGACAGGTCGCAGCAAGGGCGACGAGGGGCTGGTCGCGACCCCGGCCGTCGCTGAAAAACAGGATGCGCCTGCGCGCCGCCGCAAGGCGAACTGATCGCGCCGCGAGCTTGTCTACGGGCCGCCGCCGGTGTCGCTCGTTCAGCGATATGGTGGAAACGCTGCAGGACCTGCCCGGCCAGATTTCTCGGTCAGAAGAGCGGGTATGGCATTTTTGTCATCCCGCCTTTCGACGGAGCGCGCGAGCTGATCCGTGTAGCTTCAGCCCGCGGCTCTGCGGGGGGAGGGGGCACAGTTGGCGTCGAGGGCTTCGCTGTGCCGCTTGGCGTCGCGAATTCCGGTGTGCAACTGGTGCGGGCGGAATGGTTTGCCGATGCGGACCACATTGCCTGGCAGTTGCGCAATATCGTCGATCGCGGAGACCAGCAGGAAGGGAATGCCGGGATGATGCGCGTCTAGCCGGTCGGCGAGGGACAGGCCGGTCATGCCGGGCATGAGATGGTCCGCGACGATCAGGTCGGGAACGATGCCCGCCTCGATTTCGGCCAAGCAGGCGTCGGCGCGATCCATCTCGATAACGCGATAGCCGTCCTCGCGCAGCATGGCGGCCGTGCCTTTCCGAACGAGGCCATGGTCATCGATGACGAACGCCAGTTTCGGATTGTTAGACGCGTGCTTCTCGTCTGGCCTGGCTGGCCTCTGGGGGGCAAGTGGCAACCAGAGGTTGATTTCCGTTCCTGTTCTCCGGTCGCTGACAATATCCAATCTTCCGCCTCCATTTTCGGTCATCTCGCGCACCATCGCGAGACCCAGTCCCGTGCCCGTGCCGCGGCGCTTGGTCGTGAAGAAGCGGTCGCTGGCCTTGTGCCGTGTCATTTCGTCCATGCCGATCCCCTGATCCCGGACGAACAGACGCACGAACGTGCCGGGCGCGGCGCTCGGAGTTAGGGCTTCATCGACCAGCCGCGCGCCGACGATCACCTCTCCGCCCCCAGGCATGGCGTCACGGGCATTGGCGACCAGGTTGAGCAGCGCCACTTCCAGCAATTGTCGGTCGGCGATCAGGTCCGGCAGATCCGGGGCCGCTTCGATGCGCAGGCTGATCGTCGGGCCGGCGGTCATCGACAGGATCGGCTGCATGGCGGCCAGGAAGGGGGATGGCGCCAGGGCCGTCAATTGCGCGGGTTCCTTTCGGGCGAAATGGAGCGCATGGCGGAGCAATGACTGGGCGGAGGCGGTGGCCGACATCGCCATGTCGAGATGGTCCCGGATATGCCTGTCGTCCCCTGTCGATCGGGCAAGCAGTTCGAGGCCGGCCATGACGGGGGACAGGAGGTTGCCGAGGTCATGGACCAGAGAGGCGGCGTGTCGGCCGAGCGCCTGCATCTTGTGGGCATGCAGGGCATCCGCGGTGGCTGGCCCGGCTATCGCTTTGCCTTCGCCGCCGGCGCGCGCGCCGGTTGCAGGTGCGCATGGCCTGGTCAAACGGGGCAGGGTGGCGGACCCCGCGCCGGCAAAGAGTTCGAGCAAGGTCGTTTCCGTGTCGGTCGGATGCCCCGCATCATTCCAGTAGACCCTGAGCACCACCGGGGACGACGGCGTTCCGATCGGGAAGGAGGCCATGCTTTTCGTGCTGTCGCGCATTGGGCGCGCAGGGCGTTCGTTCAGGGAGGCGTGGCGCGCACGCGCGCCGGGATATCCGATGGGGGAGGCGGAAGGTGCGCCGCCTGTCACGCCTTCGCCATGCGCGTTGGTGGCTGGCAGACCTGTTTCTGCCGGAAAAAGGAGGAAGGCGTCCTTCGCGCCGACAATGTCGCGGCATGCGGCGCGCAGCGCGGCTTCCAGCCCGGTTGAGGCGACTGCGCCTGTGATCGTGGCCAGGGTATGGATGATGTCGCTCCAGCGGACCGAAGGGCTGCGGCTCTGCCGGATGGCTGGGGGATCAATCTCTGGCATGGCTGTCCCACTCGCACATGGTCGAAAGGCGTTCAGCGCGCTTGGCGGCGATGTCGGTGCCGTTCGACTGCAGGGCGCGAAACAGATCGAGATGCAGGATGTTGGCGGTTTGCAATGTGCCGGGAAGGCACGGTCCAAGGACGGGGTGGGCCACATGATAGCCCTGCAGGCCCTGGGCGCCCGCCTGGCGTGCCATGTCGGCCTGACGGGCGGTTTCGATGCCTTCGACGATGACGGTCGCCGCCAGGCTGCTACCGAGCCGGACGAGGTGGAGGAAGGTGGCAAAGGCGCTGCCCGCATCCGCAGCGTGGCGCACAAAATTGCCATCGATCTTGACGATGTCGACAGCGAGGTGGACGGCCTGTTCGATCGATCGCCAGCCCGTGCCGAAATCATCGAGGGCAATGCGCACGCCCAACTGGCGCCATCCGGCGACAAATTCACGGGCCTCCTCCAGCGAGGCGAAATCGGCCGTTTCGGTGATTTCCAGCGTCAGACGGCGCGCGACTTCCGGTCGATCCTTCAAGCTGTCACGCAACCGTCCCCACATCGTATGCCGGCCAAATCGGTGAAAGGAGCTTGACCGGGCAGAGATGTTGACGCCCAGGCGGAGGGCCGGATCGCGCTCAAGCTGTTCAACCGCGATGGCGGCGAGCCGGCCATCCATTTCAAAGGAAAGGTCGAGTCGTTCAACGGCCCGGATGCCCATTTCGCATCCCTCGAAGGCGCCATCGTCATCGCTGATCCGAAGCAGGCTTTCATGATAGAGCGGCGGCAATCCATGGCCGGTGGCGGCAATAGCCTGTCGCGCGAAGGCCGCCCGTCCGTTGGCCAAACGGCCCAGCAGGTTGGCGGCCTCTTTCATGTCCGCGCGATAGCCGACGGCCTCGGTCTTCGTCCAGGCAAGGGGCCGTTGCCGGTCAGTATAGTCATAGGCCTTGAGCCGTGCGATTTCGCGCTGGCTTCGGCCGGGCAGGAAGGCGATTGCGGTGATGGCCGGGATGGCGAAGAACGGCCCCTTGTCCGAGGTCAGCGGCGTTGCCAGCGCCAGTGCCCGTATCTGTTCGGCGAGCATGGCCGTCCGCTTGTGTCGCGGCATCCGGCTGAGGCGCATCGTGACCTCGATAATGCCCAGCGAGCGATGCGCTTCGATCCGTTCCTGGCCGATGGTCTGGCGAACGGAAAGGAGAAGGCGTTCGAAGGCCTGCTCGCGGGCCTGGAGGCCGAAGGCGGCTTCGATCTCGGACAGGTTGGCCACGGAAATATGCAGGAAGAGGCAGGCCATCGGATCGCGCGGGGCGATGGCCGGGAGATCCGTCTTTGCTGGACTCATGATCGCCTCCTCGATCATCCGCGGTGCGGATGTGGCAAATGGAACGGGTGGATGAAACCTAGGATTCGATTATTAATTGACAGGATATATTCTACTGGATGTCCATCTCAATCTGGATGGTTACAATTCAAGGTGAATCGAATGAAGTTTTCGATGGATTGGTGAATGTTCTATGGATCGTTTGCTTCATTCAGGGGACCGGTCTGCAAGATGCGACGGCTCGCCTGCTCCAGCACCAGGGCGGTCAAGCGGCCGGAGGCATAGGCGCCGGTATCGATGCCGATGCGGGATGCGCCCTGCGACACCTGATCGGTGATCGTGTGTCCATGGACGACGACCTTCTCATAATCGACATCCCGGTCGGCAAAACCTTCCCTGATCCATCGGGTGAGGCCTGAATCCTGTTCGAGCGGGCCTCTGGCGACATCGACGCCGGCATGAACGAACAGATAGTCGCCAAGCAGTAGCTGCGTGCCGAGGCTGCACAGAAAATCGAGATGCCGGACGGGGATCGCCGCCTGCAGGAAGTCGGCGATCTCGGTCAGCGTGGCGGCATGATATTGCGCGGCCGTCATGCCATAGCTCAGCAGGGTTTCCCGGCCGCCCATCTTGAGAAACAGTCGGACGAGGGCAGGGGTGCCGTCGATCATCCTGAGCAGAATTTCCTCATGATTGCCCATGAGGAAGACATGCTCGTCGGATGCCTGCGCCATGGCACTCAGCCGTTCCAGAACCTGCCGGCTGGAGCCCCCCCGATTGACATAGTCGCCCAGGAAGATGATCCGGCACCGGCCGCTATGGCTGGCGCGGTCCTGCGCGATCCGCTGCATCAGTTCATCGAGAAGATCGGCGCGCCCATGGATGTCGCCAATGGCGTAGACGCGTATTCCGTCCGGGATAGAGGCCGGCGCGCGCACCGGATCGCGCCTTTGCCAAGTGGCGGTAAAGCGCTTCAGCATCGGGGCGAGTCCGGCTGAAGGGCCGGTCGGATCGAGGGTGTGGGGCGACCGTCCCGGGGGCGCCGCAGGAGCAGGCGGAGCATTGGTGCTTCGACATAGAGGTAGATGAGGATCGAGAGAAGGATCGCGCCGAGCAACGTGGTCGCGACATAGAGATAGCCCTCGATGCCCGCCGGGATCGCGATTGCGCCGAACAGCAAAGTCACGGCACGCAGGACGAACCGGTGGCTGAGGTAGAGGGCATAGGAACTGTCGCCCAGAAGGATCAGCGGGCGTGGCATGGCGCGATCAAGCTGGGTGGGGAGCGCCAGCGCGGCGCAGAGCATCAGGCAGGCGGGAATGCCGCCCTTGATGACGCGGGGCAGTTCGGTGTCGCCGGCCGCGACGAGCAGGAATCCGCCCAGAAGGAACAGGCCACAGGACAGGGGCAGGCTCTGCCTGAGGCGCCCTTGTTCATAGGCGAGACCGAGGCCGATCCCTGCCAGGAATTCGAAGATGATCGAATTGCCCCAGAAGCGAAGCGGGGTGAAACTCGGCGGAAAGATCGCGGTGAATGCCACAAGCGCGCAGAAGCTGCCGATGAGGAGGGGCAGGCCGCGATTGCGTTCGAACCGCAGGCAGAGCCCGAAGAGGCAGTAGAAGAAGATTTCATAGTTCAGCGTCCACCCCAGAGACAGGACCGGCGCTATTCGTCCGCCCGGCCGTTCGCTGGGGATGAAGAGGTAGGAGGACAGCACGTTCCACAGGTCGAACTCGGTGGAGCGGACATGGCGGGAGAGCAGTAGCAGGGTTGCCACCATCAGGCTGGTGAACAGCCAATAGAGGGGCACGAGCCGGATGAATCGCCGGCGCCAGAAGTCGAAAGGAGCGCTGCGGCTGCCCCACAGCCCGGTCGACGTATGGAACATCACGAAGCCGCTCAGGACGAAGAAAATATCCACGCCCGCCACCAGCGGAAATTCGTTGAAGGGCATGGCGGTCCCCTTTGTGGCGTGGAACTCCAATATCCCGTGACCCAGCATCACGCTCAGCGCGGCATAGGCCCGTAAGGCCTGGAGCGCGTTGATCTTCGGTCTGGCGGTGATCGAACTATGCTGCATGTGCGTGAGCCTGATCCGTCGGTTGCAGTGCTTGATTGATTTGATGCCCTTAATTAAAGATATCGTCAACAAGTCTATATGATTCGATCATAATTCATATAGGATTAGATTGATTCGAGTCGGGTTCTTAATCCAAAATCATTCTGGATTGCTGACTTCTGTCGCTTTCTCAGGGTTTTCGACCGCTTTCGTGAAACGCGGAGAGTTCGATAAATTTCAATATGTTGCGATTTTCCGAAGAGGCTGACGGTATCCGGACCAGTTGATCCAGATCAGTTTTTTCGCACTTGCGGCATGTTTTGACATGCCGGCTTTGCTCAGGGGGATGAGATGAACATACATGCTTCGATCGATGGAACTGCCCTTCCATGGGGGCAGGGCAAGGTTCGTTCGAAGGCGCTTTTGCGCATGCAACTGATCCTGGCCCTTGTGGGGGCGGATCTTCTCGCCCTGCTGCTAGCCTGCACCCTGGCCGCTCTCCTGTCCCAGGCGCAGATGGGCAGTCATTCGCCCGGCCCGATGCTGGCGCTTGCCATCATTCCGCTATACGGGCTGAGCGGCTTTGTCTTTCGCGCCTTTTCCGGGGACGCACTGATCGCGCGGCTGGCATCGCTCAAGGCGGCAATCTTCTCGATCGCCGGCGCGACCGCCCTTCTCGTGATGGTGATGTATGCCGTCGGCACGACCGCGCATCTTTCCCCCTTCCAACTGGCGAGCAGCGCCGGTCTGGCAAGCCTTTTCCTGGTCATGAGCCGACTGTGCCTGACGCGCTATGCCGCCCATTTGCTGGACGGCGAACTCTATAGCGCGATCCATATCAACGAGGTGGATGGGCCACCGACGATCGCGGGCGGGTTGCCGTTGGCGAACCCGGAGGCGTTGTCCCCCGACGAATATCAGATGCTGGCCCGCTTCATCGGCCGGGCGGACCGCGTGGTGGTGCGCTGCCTGCCGGAACGGCGGGCGGACTGGGCACACATGCTGCAGGGCATGAATGTGCATGCCGAAGTCATCGCATCGGAATTTGCCGGATCCCCGGTTCTGGCGGTGGGCGCCTACAAGGCGGACCCGACGCTGGTGATCGCGCGGGGGCCGCTCGACCTTACCGATCGGATCATCAAGCGGCTGTTCGACATAGGTTTCAGCGTTGCCGCAATCATCGCGCTACTGCCGGTCTTTATGCTGACCGCGCTGGCCGTGAAATTGTCCAGCCCCGGCCCGGTCCTGTTCCTGCAGCCCAGGATCGGACGCCAGAATCGGGTTTTCAACATCTACAAGTTTCGCAGCATGCGCGCGCTGTCCGGCGACCTTGACGGGGCGCGATCGGCGTCGCGCGACGATGATCGCATCACGCCGGTCGGGCGCCTGTTGCGGCGAACCAGCCTGGATGAACTGCCGCAACTCTTCAACGTGCTGTTGGGCGACATGAGCATCGTCGGGCCACGACCGCATGCGCTCTATTCGCGCGCGCGCAACAAGCTCTTTTGGGAGGTCGATCAGCGCTATTGGCACCGCCATGCCTGCAAGCCGGGCATTACGGGGCTGGCCCAGGTGCGTGGCCATCGTGGCGCAACGCATCGGGAGCAGGATCTGACCGATCGGCTGTTCTCGGATCTGGAATATCTCAACAAATGGTCGATCTGGCTCGACCTTGGCATTCTGCTGCGCACCACCGCCGTGCTGGTCCACCGGAACGCATTCTAGCTCCCATCGCATTTCGAACGGCCCGTTTCGGGCTGTCCTATCCTTTCGCATCACGATCGAATGAAGGTGAACATGACCATCAAGCCCATCCGCAAGGCGGTATTTCCTGTCGCAGGCCTGGGAACGCGCTTCCTGCCGGCGACCAAGTCGGTTCCCAAGGAATTGCTCCCGATCGTCGACCGGCCGCTCATTCAATATGCGGTCGACGAGGCGCGCGAAGCCGGCATCGAGACGATGATCTTCGTGACCGGGCGCGGCAAGGGCGCGATCGAGGATTATTTCGACATCGCCTTCGAATGCGAAACGCTGCAGCGCGAGCGGGGCAAGGATCTGTCCGCGCTAGATGGCACGCGGCTGGCGCCGGGCAATGCGGTATTCCTGCGCCAGCAGGAGCCGCTGGGCCTGGGGCATGCGATCTGGTGCGCGCGCGATGTCATCGGCGACGAGCCCTTTGCCGTGCTGCTGCCCGATGAGTTCATGCTGGGTGCGCCAGGGCGGGGCTGCATGCGCCAGATGGTCGAGGCCTATGAGGCGCTCGGCGGCAATCTTGTCTGCGTGCAGGAAATACCGATTGAGGAAACGCCGAGCTACGGCGTCGTAGTTCCTGGAGAGAGACAGGGGAGCATCGTGGAGGTCAAGGGGCTGGTCGAAAAGCCGAAGGCGGGCACCGCGCCATCCAACCTTATCCTACCGGGCCGCTATATTCTCCAGCCCGAGATCATGTCGGTGCTGGCGCGGCAGGAGCGGGGGGCGGGTGGCGAGATCCAGCTGACCGATGGCATGGCCGCGCTGATCGGCCAGCAGCCCTTCCATGGATCGACTTTCGAGGGGCGTCGTTTCGATTGCGGTTCCAAGGCTGGTTATGTGCAGGCCAATATTGCGGTGTCGCTGCTGCGCGAGGATTTGCGCGATGCGATCCAATCCTTTGTTTCTGACCTCCTCTGTCCCGAAGTCGCTTGATAAGGGCCTGACGGGTCATCATGGGGGAAGCGGGTAATGGATGCTTCCCTACGGATAAGGTGATGAGAATGAACGCCTCTGGATTTTCCAGACGGGTGGCGGATCTCGATTTATCTGCTGCCACCGATACGCAGTTGATGCAGTTGGAAGACGCATTCAGGATGATCGCGGATTCCATTGCGACGGCGCGCAAGGTCATGAACGAACTGGAGGCCGATCTGACCCTGTGCGCGACGCAGGCGGATCAGGCGCCGACGCCGACCCTGCCGTTCGAGGAAGACCGACAGGATGTCGAGCGGGCGATCCGCGCGCTCGTTCCGGGCAAGAATGCGGTCGAGATCGAAAGCAAGTTCCGCAAGCGCGTGCTGGAGCATTTCGATATCGAAGGCTGGATCGCGGCCGGTGTCCTGTCGTGCCTGGTGCGCTTTCCCGGGCGCTTCGTGTCGCACGCAGAACTGGCCGCGGCGGCCGGTGCGCAGTCGGACAAGTCGGGCGTCATTCGCGTCTATATCTGCCAGTTGCGCGCCAGCCTGGCGCTCAAGGGCTATTCGGGCGAAGCCATCGAAACCGGGCGCGGTGCCTATCGCATCGTGCGCAGCGCCGCGTTCGAGATCATAAATGCGGTCGCCCAGGTCTGAAACGGCGCCGGCCGCCGGATCAGGCGCGCTGGGGAAATAGCGGGGCGACGCGCTGCCTGGCATGGCGGCGCAATATCTCCGCCAGGATCAGGATCAGCAGCAGCGTCGCGCAATTCTGCATGAAATAGAAAGCCCAGCGCGATCCGCCATTGAGGTAGAGCAGCGATTCCACATAGATCACGACCAGCGGCACCGACGCCGGATTGTTCCGGAGCGCGTTGAAGATCAGCCGCTGGCCCAGTCCCACCAGGGCACCCACGAAGATCAGGCCCAGAAAGCCGAAATTCCAATAGGCTTCGGTCGCGGGTTTGATGGGAATGCCCCATGTGTCGGGTGCGAGCGTATCGATCGGTTTGCCGAGAAAGGCGACCCAGTTCACGTAGATGAAGATATTCTTCGGCTTTTCAGGCCAGAAAGCGCGGGGCACCGGAAGAGCGAGGACCGACAGATAGCTGCGGCCCGCCAGTTCGCCCATATGATCCATCGCCTTGATGACGGCGATATCGCCTTCCTCGGCCCCGCGCTTGTTGGTTTCGGACTGGCTGGCCTGCACCGCTTCGAGCAGGCCGGCGCCGGAGAAGACCGAGAAATTGACCTGCGTGGCATGATAGTCGCGGCGCAGCAGGCCGAGCATGCCGAAGATGACGAAGGCGAACATGCCGGCGATGACCAGTGCCTTCTTGGGAATGGCGCGCGTCTTGAGCGAATAGATGACGATGATCGAGAGCAGGAGGATGACGAGGCTGCTGCGCGACCCGTCGACCAGCCAGTAGATCGGCATCAGGCAGAGCGCGAGCAGAGCGAACTGCCAGGGCAGGCGCCGGCCGGGTGCGGCCGCCACCCACAGCATCAGCGCCACGACGGACGTCTTCACCCAGGCGAAGATCGCGCCATAGCCGGACAGGGTTTCATGCCGCCCCTTGTAGAAGGACAGGATCTGCTGTTCGAGGCCGCCCCGCGCCATGATGAAGACGAAGCCGATCAGGATCGCCACTATGAGGTAGCAGGCCGACGCAGCCGGGATATAGCGGTCGATCTGGCGGCGATAGTCGATCCCGACCGACCCCTTGGACTTCAGCGCCATGAAGCCGAGATAGGAGAAAGCGAGGAAAATGGCGTTGATGATGTCCAGCTTGACGTTGAGATTGGCATATTGGGCGCCGCCCATCCCCCAGAGGAAGACGGAATAGCTGGTGCTGGTCGCCAGGAACTGGCGATTGGACGCCAGCAGCGGCAGGAAGATGTGGCCGGGATCGAACACGACCGAGAAGGCCGCGTCATAGAGCGCCGGAAAGGCGAGCGGATGGAAGATGCCGACGCGGCGCATGAACAGGATCGGGAAGAACAGGGTCAGCTGATAAAGCGCATTGCTGATGCCGCGGGTGAGGATGAGCGCGGCGCCCGTGTCCATCACCACGGCGTTCACCGGCGGCGTGATGATCCGGTAGACCAGCACATAGAGCGCGATCGCCCACCACAGTGCGCGCGACGGCTTCTGGGTCAGCGCGGTGAAGAAATCGGGGGCGGGGGATGTCTGGGTCATGGCTGCTGCTTTTCGCGTGGAGGCTGCTCTGGCCTGATGGTCGGTGCGATGGCTGGCGGGATCAGAACCGCGCCGTCGGGCAGGTCGCAGGTCACCACCTGATTGGCGCCGATGCGGGACCGGGCGCCGATCCGCACCGGGCCGATGACGACGGCGCCGGGATAGAGGACGACATCGTCGCCGATGACCGGATAGCGGGGATCGTGCCGGCTTTTGCGGCCCAGGGTCACATGCTGGTAGAGGGTGGCATTGGCGCCGATGACGCAGCCCTCGCCGATCACGATGCCGACGGGATGAGGCAGGATCAGCCCCGGACCGATGGAGGCGGTGGGCGAGACATAAATGCCGAACCGCCGGACCAGTCGGCGGGCATGATGGCGCGCGATCATCTGGTGGATAAGGCCGGGGCGGCTGCCGGCCCGCGTCGCGGCATAGATCCAGCGGACGGCGACGGCCTGGGCATAATGATAGCGGGCGAGCCGGCGCAGCAATGCCTTCATGGCTGATGCACCGGCACGAGATCGGCAAGCGCCCGGAGCGAACTGCGTCGCGCGGCCAGGATATCGTCTCTCGAAAAGCTGCGGCCCATGCACAGATTGTCCCGTGCCTCATTGGCAAGCGCGCGCACCGGCATGTCGATCACCGTTGCAATGATCGACAGCAGGCCTTCGACATCGCCGGGCCGGTGAAGCCGTTCCGCGCGGAGCAATTCGGGGGTGCCGCCGGCCGTCGAGCCGATCACGATGCGGCCCTGGTTGAGCGCTTCGATCACGGCGCGGGGCAGGCCTTCCTGGAAACTGGGTTGCAGATAGATGTCGACGTCGCCCAGCCACCGGGCGATGGCGTCGCCGGGGGGAAGGGTGCCGATGAACCGGACTTCATCCTGCAGGCCCAGCGTATCGCGCAGATGAAGAAGGGCGGCAGGGTCGCCTTCGCCCACGACCTCATAGTGCCAGCGGAGCGACGGGCGTTCCCGCTTCAACTGGTGCAGGGCGCGCATGGCGATGTCGATGCCCTTCAGCCGCGTATGCAGCGCCCCGATCGTGCCGAACCGAAGGATGTCGGAAAAGCCGTCGAATATCCGGGTGGCGGTGACTGGCGGCAATTCCACATTGGACGCGACATATTCCAGGCCACGGGTGGGATAGCGTTGCTGGAGGAAGGCGCGCGTCACATAGCGGGCAACCGGCGCGTCGCGGATGACGCGCCGGTTGCGCCGGGTGAAGAGCGGGGCGTAGAGCCGGGCGATCTTCGAACCATGGTTCCATAGCGCATCCCACGGGCATGCCACCACCTCCACCAGATAGGGCTTGCCGTGGAAGCGGGCGGCGGCGCAGGCGATCAGCGCGGTTTCGGACGGCAAGCGGGCGATCACCACATCGGCCTGCTTGACCGCGGCGAAGATCGCCTTGCGGGCGTCGCGCATCCCGCGCAGCCGATCGATGCCGCGACGGGCTGGCAAGAGCTGAAAATCGACGCGGGGGCCATCGGACCGGCGCTGGCCGGCCGGGTCGGGCAGCGGAATGGCGCGGCTGACCACGGTGAGCTGCTCGAAGACATCGAGATAGCTTTGCCATGCCGGATAGGGAAATTTCCCGCCGATGGTGAAGACGGCACCGTCGGCAGAGCGACCGAAAATATGATCGACGGCGAAAAGGGCTTTCATTGCGGGTGGCTCGCTGTGGGCTGGTTGCAGGTCATCGGTGCGCCTGGCTCCGACCCGCCTGGATGAAGGCGCGCACGAACAGGAGCAGGACGATCATTTCGATCGCCGCCCGCGCGAGCGCGATGCCGATCCCCCCGGTTGTGGGGGCGATCAGCGCGGAGAGCAGCAGGTAGAGGAGTGTCGAGGCAATGAAGACGAGCGCGCAGAAGCTTTCCTTCCGCAGGCTGGTCAGGCCCACCTGGACCAGCACGCGCGACGAAGCGGCGAAGGGGACCATCAGCATCTGCGCGGCGAAGATGCGCGATCCTTCGGCCAGGTTCGCCCCGAACATGATGGGGTAGATGATCCCCGCAAGGGCGATCGTCACCGCGCTGGCGCACAGGTAGAAGCCGCCGATGCCGATGACATAGCGCCGGATGTCGCGATAGGCGGCGCCCGGATCGCCGGCCATCAGCCGCCCGATCCGGGGCAGGAGGACGCGGGTCAGCGGCACCGTCGTGTTGATGGCTGCGGTGGTCAGCTTTTCGCCGGCCGCGAAATAGACGACCTGCAGCGGATCGGACCATATCGCCAGCGCGACCACGCTCCACCGGTTGGTGAGGGATGGGAAGCCGGTGAAGAAGAAGAAGCGCAGCGACAAAGTGAGGGATGCCAGTAGTGCCCCGGGCGAGGTCAGCCGGAAGCCGTAGCTTTTGCGGGCGAGCAGGTGGCCGTAGATGGCGGCGATCAACAGCGGAATGACGAAGAGCCACAGCGCCAGCAGGGCGTCGGCCGGTCCCCGGACGAAGGTGAGGATCAGCGCGAAGCTTGACAGCGAGCAGGACAGGTCGATGCCGGCGAGCGCCTTGGGCCGTTCCGCCGCGATATAATACCATGAAGCCGAAAAGCCGTAGGCGAGGCCGATCGCCAGCGCTGCGACATAGGCACCGCTGTCCGCCAGCAGATCGACATAATGGCAGATGATGGCCAGCCCTGCGGCGACCAGCAGGAACATGACAGATCGGCCGAGGCAGAGTTCGGACAGTACGGCGCCGGTCACATGCCGGTCGCCGCTGGCCAGTTCGCGCACCGACATCAGGCCATAGCCGAATTCGACGAAGACGCTGCACATCAGCCCCACCGCCATCACGGTGGAGAAATAGCCCATCGCATCGATCCCCAATGTCCGCGTGAGATAGGGATAGACCAGCAACGGCGCCGCATAGCGCAGCAGTTGCGAGAGGGAGGCGAAGGCGAGATGGGAACCCAGCCGTGGCATCGGGCCTCTTGTCGATAGGGCGCGCCCGCCGGTCATGACGGGTCTGTCATGCAAGAAGGCCGGCGCGCGATGAAGGCGGGGGTGTCAGAGCCGGTAATAGTCACGATACCAGGCAACGAAATTGCGCACCCCCTGCGCGATCGGGGTCGAGGGTGTGTAGCCGGTGAGATCCCGGATCAAGCTGGCATTCGCCCAGGTCGCGGGCACGTCGCCGGCCTGCATCGGCATGAGGTTGCGGATGGCCGTCCGCCCGGTCGCTTGCTCGATGGCGGCGATGAAGTCGGTGAGCTGTACCGCCTGGGAATTGCCGATATTGACGACGCGGAAAGGCGCGACCGGCGATTGGCTGTCGGCTTCGCTCTGTGGGGCCTGCGCGCCGTTTTGCGTGCCCGTGTGGGGGATCGCGTCCAGCAGCAGGCGGATGCCTTGAATCAGATCGTCGATATAGGTGAAGTCACGCCGCATATCGCCATAATTATAGACGTCGATCGGCTCGTTTCGCAGGATGGCCTTGGTGAACTTGAACAGCGCCATGTCCGGGCGCCCCCAGGGGCCGTAGACGGTGAAGAAGCGGAACATGGTGGTCGGCAGGGCGAAGAGATGGGCGTAGCTGTGCGCCATCGCCTCCGTCGCCTTCTTGGTCGCGGCATAGAAGCTCAACTGATGGTCGGCCTTGTCGGTCTCGCGATAAGGCATCTTCTCGTTGGCACCATAGACCGATGAGGTGGAGGCCAGCAGCAGATGCTGCGGCGGAAAGGCCCGTGCAGCCTCGAGCAGTTCGAACGTGCCGACAAGGTTGCTTTCCAGGTAGCTGCGCGGATTCTCGATCGAATAGCGGACGCCCGCCTGGGCAGCGAGATGGACAACATAATCGGGCCGATAGTCGCGGAAAACATCCATCAGCAGCGACGGCGTCTCGACCGCCTCGTTGATCACGACGAAATTGGGATTGTGCTGGAGCAGAGTCTGGCGGCGCTGCTTGAGGCCGACATCATAATAATCCGACAGATTGTCGATGCCGATGACGTGAAAGCCATCGGCGAGCAGGCGGCGGCACAAATGATAGCCGATAAATCCGGACGAGCCGGTAACCAGGACGGTTCTCATCAATCAACTCCGTAGATGTCGCGGGTGAAGATCTTCGCCTCGACGTCGGCGAGGTCCTGCGACTTGCGATTGGCGATGATCACGCTGCAGCGTGACTTGAATTCATCGAGCTCGGCCAGCACCTGCGACCCGAAGAAGTCAGGGGTGCCCAGGGTGGGTTCGTAGATAACGACTTCGATCCCCTTGGCCTTGATCCGCTTCATGATGCCCTGGATAGCGCTCTGACGAAAATTGTCCGAACTGGCCTTCATGACGAGCCGGTAGATGCCGACCGTTTGGGGCTGTTTCGCGATGATCTGGTCGGCCAGGAAATCCTTGCGGGTGCGGTTGGCATCGACGATCGCGGTGATCATGTTCTGCGGCACGTCGCTGTAATTGGCGAGCAACTGCTTGGTATCCTTGGGCAGGCAATAGCCGCCATAGCCGAAGGACGGATTGTTGTAGTGGTTGCCGATCCGCGGATCGAGGCTGATGCCGTCGATGATCTGGCGGGTTTCGAGGCCGCGATGCAGGGCGTAGCTGTCCAGTTCGTTGAAGAAGGCCACGCGCATCGCGAGATAGGTGTTGGCGAACAGCTTGATCGCCTCCGCCTCGGCCGGGTCGGTCAGCACCGTTTCGATATCCTGGCGGATGGCGCCCTGGCGCAGCAATTCGCTGATGACCTGCCCCAGCATCGATTTTTCGCCCACGACGATCCGCGAAGGATGGAGATTGTCGTGCAGCGCCTTCCCTTCGCGCAGGAATTCCGGCGAGAAGATGATGGTGTCGGTATCGAACCTGTCGCGCATCGCCTGGGTGAAGCCGACCGGGATCGTCGACTTGATGATGATAACCGCCTGCGGGTTGATGCGCGTCACCTGTGCGATGACCGCTTCGACGCTGGAGGTGTCGAAATAGTTCGTCGTGGGATCGTAATTTGTCGGCGTGGCGACAAAGACGAAGTCCGCACCGACACAGGCCTGGTCGAGATCCAGCGTCGCCGACAGGTCGAGGTCGCGGGTTCCCAGATAGTCTTCCAGATCCGCATCGACGATCGGGCATTGGCGCGCATTGACCGCATCGACACGGTCCGCGGCGACATCGACGGCAATGACATGATTATGCTGAGCAAGCAGAACAGCATTTGAAAGGCCGACATAGCCCAGTCCGACTACCGCTATGTTCATGCGTAATCCCTCGATTCCTGTCCGGTATGTGATTTTGTCATGAATTCATGGCGCGGTGGCGCGTGGGTTTCCCTGATATACGGGACGAAATCGCGGAATTGCGCTGCATCCGAACGCCGTCGCGTGAATGCAGCGCAATTCCTCTCTCCCTTCCATGACGATGATGAGCATACGCGTTCACATCTCGTCGTCAATGAAAGAAATCAACTTGATTGATATTTACGAATCAATGCGAATCAAATAGCCGTCCCGTCCAATGCTGTTCATCGGGGGCTATATGAAGATCGTACACATCATCACCCGGTTCATCCGGGGCGGGGCCGACGAAAACACCCTTTATTCCTGTAACGGACAGGCCGAGCAGGGGCATGAAGTCTATCTGATGTACGGCCGGGAAAATCATGCGGACATATTGGGGCGCCTGCATCCGGACGTCCGACCGATCTGCATCGACGCGCTGGTGCGCGAGGTCAGCCCGGTCAAGGATCTGCAGGCGTTGCTCGACATGGGGCTGCGGCTGCGCAAGATCCGCCCCGACATCGTCCATACCCATACCAGCAAGGCTGGCTTCGTCGGGCGACTGGCGGCGATGTTCTCGCAATCGCCGATCATCGTCCATGGGGTCCATATCCTGCCCTTCCTGAATGTCGGCCCGATGGAACGGCGCATCTATCTGGCGTGCGAGAAGATGCTGTCGCCGGTGACCGATGCGTTCGTGGACGTCAGCGCGGGCATGAAGACGGAATGCCTGGTCAACCGGATCGGCGACGAGGATCGGCATCATGTCATTCCCAGCGGCATGGATGTCGCGGCGTTCCAGCAGGCGGAGCCGCTGAGCGAGGCGGAATTGGCCGCGATGGCCGAGGCGCCGGCGATGGGATGGGCGGACGCGCAGTTGATGCTGATGGTAGCCGCGTTCGAGGAGCGCAAGCGCCATGTCGAGTTTCTCGACATCTTTGCGCGGATCGTCGCCGCCAATCCGCGGGCCTGCCTGCTGCTGGCCGGGGCTGGGCCGCTCGAACCGGCGATCCGCGCGCGCATCGACGCGCTGGGCCTGGCCGGCCATGTCCGCGTGATCGGTTTCCGCAAGGATATTGCGCGCTGGATCAAGACGGCGCAGCTGTGCATCCTGGCGTCCGAACGCGAAGGGCTGCCGCGCGTGATCGTCCAATATGCGCTGGGTGGCAAGCCGATCATCGCCACCGACCTACCGGGCATCGATTTCATCGTCCAGAATGACGTCACCGGCTTTCGCGTCGACACGGTGGAGGCGATGGAGCGGCCGATCAATCTGGTGCTGAGCCATGAGCCGACGTCCGAGCGGCTGGAAGAAGGGGTGCGGGGCATCGACCTCAGCCCCTGGAGCGTGTCGTCGATGAACGAGCGGCTCGAAGCGCTCTATGCCGATCTGTGGGACCGCAAGATCGGACCGCGGCACAATGATGCGCAGGCCTTCCCGGCGGTCAGGCAGGCCTGAGCCCAGGCCAGCGCAGATTCGGCTGGCCAGCGCCCAAGGGCCTTGCCCTGGGGCATTTTTTCATGTGAGATCAACGGCCCATGGACGATCCCGCACTCTGGTTCGAAGCGGCATGTCTCGGCCTGTTGCAGGGACTTACCGAATTTCTTCCCGTCTCGTCGAGCGCACATCTGCGGATTGCGGGCCTGTTTCTGGGGGCCGGGAAGGATCCGGGTGCGGCGTTCACCGCGATCACCCAGATCGGGACGGAGGCGGCGGTGCTGCTCTATTTCCGGCACGACATCGTCCGCATCGCCTGGGCCTGGCTGCGATCCTTCCTGTCTGGCCCGCAGGGCAGACCGAGCGATGTGCGTATGGGGTGGCTGGTCCTGCTGGGGACGGTGCCGATCGTCGTGCTGGGCCTGGCGTTTCAGCATGCGATCGAGCATTCGCTGCGCAATCTCTATTTTACAGCGTCGATGCTGCTGCTCTTCGGCATTGCACTCGGGCTGGCGGATCGGTTCGGGGCGAAAGTGCGAAGGGTGGAGCGGTTGACCTTTGGCCATGGCCTCGTCCTGGGGCTGGCGCAGGCGATGGCGCTGATCCCCGGCGTGTCGCGCTCGGGCGGGACGATCACGGCGGGGCTCATGCTCGGCTACACGCGTGAGGCGGCGGCCCGCTATTCCTTTCTGCTGGCGGTTCCGGCGGTGCTGGGATCGGGCTTCTATCAGCTCTGGAAAAGCTGGGGGCAGGCGGGCGAGTTCGGCCTGGCGCAGACATTATTGGCGACGCTGATCGCCTTCGTCGTCGGCTATGGCGTGATCGTCGCCTTTCTGAAACTGGTGAGCAGCCGCAGCTATCTGCCCTTCGTCCTCTATCGCCTGATATTGGCTTCCTGCCTTTTCGCACTGCTGGTGACCGGCAGGATATCAGCCGTCGCATGACATTGGCGGCACGGACAAATGCCCCTCAGACACGTGCGCTGGGCCGGCTGGATTGGACGGAAAAATAAGGTCAGGCCTCATTGATTGAGCCAGTAGACAATGGTGGTGGCGATGCAAATCGCGGACATGAAGCTATGGGCGCATCTGTCGTAGCGTGTGATGCGTCGCCAGACCTTGAGCCGACCGAGCAGGTTTTCGATCTTGTGGCGCCGACGGTAGGGTATGGTGTCGTGCTGCATCCTCTCCCAGTCGCCAAGCAGGGAGTCGGCGCGGGGCAAGGCGTCGAGCATCAGGGCAGCGCCCCCTCTAGCCGCTCGTCTGCCCCTCGCTAAGCAGCATGACCGGCGGTCTGCCCTGGCCGTCCGCCCGTGGCATGCCGTGCGACCGCGAAAATCAAGGTTCGATCCGGCCCATCCGTGCCTCCGAAAGCCAAATCAGATTGTTCACGGCGACGCCTCCTCGCGCTGCTGGCAGAGGCGAAAGAAACTTCGCCAATGTCGGAAAAATCTGTTGATCGGACATGTCTGAACCGGGATGAGACCTATCATGCGTGTCTTGTTGATCGAGGACAATGGTCGTCTGGCCGCTTTGCTGGTGGCCGGCCTTGAGCGGCGGGGTTTCCATTGCGACCATGCTGAAACTCTGACCACTGCGACCGAGGCCGTCGTGGCCCAGGTCCATGATGTGCTGATCGTCGATCGAGGCCTGCCCGATGGCGACGGCATCGCCTGGTTGCGCGACATCAGGCGGCAGGGGCATATGCAGCCGGCGCTGATCCTGACAGCACGCGACGCGCTGGAGGATCGGATTACGGGACTGGATGCCGGCGCCGACGATTATGTCGTGAAGCCCGCCGAGGTGGACGAGATCGCGGCGCGCATACGTGCCCTGATGCGTCGCCCGGGTCCGCGCGCCCAGACCGAATTGCGCTTCGGTCCGCTGCTGGTCGATTCGGCAAGCCGCAGGACGCTCTGCGCCGGTCAGGCGATCGACCTGTCCCGCCGCGAAACCGATCTGCTGGAACTGCTGTTGCGTCAGGCCGGCGCCGTGGTCCGTCGCGAGAGCATCGAAAGCGCGCTCTATTCCTTTGCCGAGCCGGTCACGCCCAATGCGGTCGAGGCGACGGTGTCGCGACTGCGCCGCAAGCTGGAAGATGCTGGCGCGCGCGGCATGCTCCATACCGTGCGCGGCGTCGGTTACATGCTGCGGGAGCCGATAGCATGACCCCGCGCCGCTCGATCGCCCGTCGCCTCTTCATCGGCCTGTCGATCGTCGGCTTCATCGGCACCACGCTGCTGCTGGTCTTCATCATCAACGAACATCGGCAAAGCTTCACCGCGTTGGGTGATCCGGCCGCCGCCCGCCATGCCTTCCGCGAACTGTTCGAACATGTAATCCTGCCGATCCTGGTGCTGATCATCCCGATGGGCATGGCCAGCCTGATCGTGATCCGAAAGGCGCTGGCGCCGCTGGGGGAGGCGGTCGCCCAGTTGCAGGTGGCCGAACGCCATCAGCGCGGCGTGCTGATCGATCATGCCGCTTTCCCGACCGAGGCCGTGCCCTTTGCCCAGGCCGTCAACCGCCTTCTCGGCCAGCTTGACCAGGCGGCGCGTGATCATGAGGCGTTCGCCGCCGATGTCGCGCACGAATTGCGCACGCCTCTGGCGGTGCTGGCGCTCGAACTGGACGGGCTTGACCATCCCGACGCGCCGCGCTTGCGTGCCGAGGTGATTGCGATGCGCCGCCTGATCGACCAGTTGATGCTGCTTGCGCGGGTCGAGGCGCAGAGCGTGGCCCAGTCGATCCGCGATATGGTGCGGCTGGAGGATGTCGGCGCCGACATCGTCAGCCTGTTGGCGCCCGGCGCGATCGCGGCCGACAAGACCCTGTCGCTGACCCGTGTGGGAGAAGCCGTGCCGATCGTGGGCCAGCGCGAGACGGTGGCGGCGGCGCTGCGCAACCTTGTCGAAAATGCGCTGCGCGTGACGCCGGCGGGCGGCGCCGTCACCGTGATCGCTGGTCCCGGTCCACGCTTGCGCGTGAAGGACGGCGGCACCGGCCTCACGCCCGAGCGGCTGGCCGAACTGGTCCAGCGCCATCGCCGCGCGGATCATGCCAGCAGCGAAGGCGCCGGGCTGGGGCTGGCGATCGTCGCCCGCATCATGGCGGCGCATGGCGGCACCCTTTCCAGCGTGGCCGATGCCCAGGAACTGGTGCTGGACTTCGCTTCGCTTTGATCGGCCCAAGGCCGCTCGTCAGGGTCTCGTCAGTTTGACCGACTAGGGCAGAGGGCATGGTCCCGCTATTCCGATTCGTGCGCCTGCCCGGCGCTTTCGCTCTCCTGTCGCTTGCCGCCTGTTCGGGGGAGCAGGCCGTGCCCGCCAATGACAGTGCCGCGGCGCAGCCGGCGGACGGATCGATCCCGCTGACGGCGGACAATATCGCCCGGCTGGGCCTGAAATTCGGCGCGGCCGTCGCTGCCACCGAAGCGCCGATCGCGGTCGTGCCCGCCCTGATCGCGCCGCCGCCCAACGCCCGTGTCGCGGTCGCTGCCACCTTCCCCGGCGTCGTCACCCGCATCCTGGTGGTCGAGGGCGAGGAAGTGCGGCGCGGCCAGCCGCTGGCGATCGTCTCCAGCCGCGATGTCCTGTCCATGGGCGCGGACCTCAATCGGGCAAGCGCACGGCTGGGCGTGGCGCAGTCGAGCGCGAGCCGCCTGTCGCAACTGGAGCGCGAAGGCATCATCGCCGGCGCCCGCGCGGACGAGGCCCGTGCCGTGCTGGGCGAAGCCCGCGCCGATGTGTCGGAAAAGAGCCGCATCCTGACCATGGTGAACGGATCGGGCGCCAGCGGCACCTACACGCTGACCGCGCCAATCGCCGGCCGCGTGACCAGCGCCACCATTCATGCCGGCAGCGTCGTGGACGGCACCACCGCCCCCTATGTGATCGACGCGGCCGGCCAATATGAGGCGCAGGCGCAATTGCCCGAGCGGCTTGCGGGCCAGGTGAAGCCCGGCATGACCGTGGCGCTGGGCGATGATCTGCGCGGCACGGTGACGGCGGTCGGATCGACCATCGATCCCGCCACCCGATCGGTAACATTGAAGGCCAGGCTGCCGGCCGGTCCCGGTGCCATGGCCGGCCGCGCCACCAGCCTGTCGATCTTCGGCCCGGCCCCGGCCGGTGCCGCCATGGTGCCAGCCGTCGCCGTCACGACGCTGCCCGGCGGCGACACGCTGTTCGTGCGCACCCGCGCCGGCGTCGTCGTGCGCCCGGTCAAGACCGGCGGCAAGGACGGCGGGCGCATCCTGATCCTGTCCGGGGTGAAGCCGGGCGAGCAGGTCGTCGTCGCGGGCACCAGCGCGCTCAAGCCGCTGGCGATGGGCGAGTAAGGCGGGATGCTCAAATCGCTGGCCGCCTGGGCGCTCTCCTATCGCCTGATCGTCATCGCGCTTGCCCTGCTGACCGCCGGGCTGGGCGCCTGGGCCTTCGTCAACCTGCCGGTCGACGCCTATCCCAACATCGCCCAGACCCAAGTGAAGGTGATCCTCAAGGCCCCTGGCATGACGCCGGAAGAGGTGGAAAGTCGCGTCATCACCCCGATCGAGATGGAGATGCTGGGCATTCCGGGGCAGGCGATCCTGCGTTCCTCGGCCAAATATGCGATCGCCGACATCACCATCGATTTCGTCGACGGCACGGACATCTACTGGGCGCGCAGCCAAGTGGCCGAACGCCTGTCGGGCGTGATGGGCGATCTGCCGCCGGCGGTATCGGGCGGCATGGCGCCGATCTCGACGCCATTGTCCGACATCTTCATGTTCACGATCGAAGGGCCGCTCGGCCTGGAGGAAAAGCGCACCCTGCTCGACTGGACGATCCGGCCGGCGCTGCGCACCGTGCCGGGCGTTGCCGACGTCAACGCGCTGGGCGGTTATGTCCGCACCTTCGAGGTGCGGCCCGATCCGATTGCGCTGGCCAGCGCGGGCCTCAGCATCGCCGATCTTCAGGATGCGATCGAGCGCGGCAACCGCAACGACGGCGCGGGCCGCCTGTCGCAGGGCGAGGAATCGCTGATCGTCCGGGCCGTCGGTGCGATCCGGTCGGAAGCGGACCTCCAGTCGATGGTGATCGCCACCCGCAATGGCCGCATCGTCCGCATGGGCGACGTTGCGACCGTCGGCACCGGCAGCCTGACCCGCTATGGCGCGGTCACCGCCAATGGCAAGGGTGAGGCGGTGCAGGGGCTGGTGATCGCGCTGCGCGGCGCAGATGCCCGCGCCGTGGTCGATGGCGTCAAGGCGCGCGTCGCCGAACTGGAAAAGACCCTGCCACAGGGCACGACGATCGCCGTCTTCTATGATCGCTCGGACCTGATCGATCGCGCCGTCGGCACGGTGGAAAAAGCGCTGATCGAGGCGACCATCCTGGTCATCATCCTGCTGATCCTGTTCCTGGGCGACTGGCGCGCGGCGGCGATCGTGGCCGCCACCCTGCCAATGTCGGCGCTGGTCACCTTCCTGATGATGCGCGGCATGGGCCTGTCGGCTAACCTCATGAGTCTGGGTGGCCTCGCCATCGCGATCGGCATGCTGGTCGACGGCGCCGTCGTGGTGGTCGAGAATATCGTCGAGCGGCTCAATCATGCGAAGGATGACGGCCCGCCCCGGCTGCACACTGTCTACCGCGCCACCGGCGAAGTCGTGGTGCCGGTGTCGGCCGGCATCGTCATCATCGCGCTCGTCTTCCTGCCTTTGCTCTCGCTCGAAGGGCTGGAGGGCAAGCTGTTCGCCCCGGTCGCGCTCACCATCATCTTCGCGCTGGCGGGATCGCTGCTGATCGCGCTCACTCTGGTGCCGGTGCTCGCCTCGCTCGGCCTCAAGGCTGGCCATCATGGCGACCCCTGGATCATGCGCAAGCTGACGCCGCGCTATCGTGCGCTGCTCGACGGCGCCTTTGGCCGCAAACGGCTGGTCTATGGCCTGGCCGCGCTTGGCCTCGTGCTGGCGGGGCTGGCCTATGGCACGGTCGGCAAGACCTTCATGCCGTCGATGGATGAGGGATCGGTGATCGTCCAGACCGCCAAGCTGCCGACCATCAATCTCGACCAGTCGGTGCTGGGCGACACGGCGGTGCAGCAGTCGCTGATGAAGGATGTGCCCGAAATCGCCCAGATCATCGCCCGCGTCGGCACCGACGAGATCGGCCTCGATCCGATGAGCCCGAACGAGACCGACAGTTTCGTGGTGCTGAAGTCGCAGAAAGAATGGCGCAGCGACAAGGCGTTCGTCGTCGATGAAATCCGCAAGTCGCTCGACCGGCTGCCCGGCATCGAGCCGACCTTCACCCAGCCGATCGAGATGCGCGTCTCGGAAATGCTGACCGGATCGCGTGGCGACCTTGCCGTCAAGATTTTCGGCCCGGACCTCGCCACCCTGTCGGACCTGGCCGGACAGGTGCAGAAGATATTGTCGAAGACGCGCGGCGCTTCGGAGGTGATGACGGTCGCCAACGACCATGTCGACTATCTCCAGCTTGATATCGATCGCGCCGCCGCCGGCCGTTTCGGCATGCCGATCGACCAGATGCAGGACACGCTGCGTGCCCAGATCGAGGGCGTGCATGCCGGCGTCGTCGCAGACGGGCAGAAGCGCGTGCCGATTTTGGTCAAGGGCGACGAGACGATACGCAGCGATGCGACCCGTTTCGCCGACCTGCCGCTGCGCACGCCCGACGGCACCGTCGCGCGGGTCAGCGACATGGCGCGGGTCGAGCGCACCGAGGGGCCGGTCAAGCTCGACCATGAAAATGGCTCTCGCTATGCGCTGGTCCAGGCCTTCGTCTCGGGCCGCGATCTGGTTGGCTATGTCGATGAGGCACGCGCCACCGTCGATCGCGAGATCAAGATGCCGGCCGGCTATCGCATGGTCTGGGGTGGCCAGTTCGAAAATCAGCAGCGCGCCTCCGCCCGGCTGATGCTGGTCATCCCGGCCGCGCTACTGCTGATCCTGCTGGTGCTGCTCATGACCCTGCGCTCGATGCGCGCGTCGCTGCTGATCCTCGCCAACATCCCCTTCGCCATGGTCGGCGGCATCATCTCGCTCTGGGTGTCGGGCCAATATCTCTCCGTGCCCGCCTCGGTCGGATTCATCGCCCTGCTCGGCATCGCGGTGCTGAACGGCCTCGTCCTTGTCGCCTATTTCCGCCAGCTGAGGGAGGAGGGGCAGAGCATGGCCCAGGCCGTGCGACTAGGTGCGGAACGCCGGCTGCGCCCGGTGCTGATGACCGCCAGCATCACCGCCTTCGGTCTCGTTCCGCTGATGTTCGCGACCGGGCCGGGGTCGGAAATCCAGAAGCCGCTCGCCATCGTGGTGATCGGCGGGTTGATCAGTTCGACCCTGCTTACCCTCATCCTCCTGCCCATATTGTTCGAGCGCTTCGGTGAAGGCGCCACGGAAGCCCGATCATGACCGACATGCTGTTGACCTTCTATTGCGCCGCGATCGACCGCGATGGCGTGGCCGACGCGCTGCGCAGCCATATCCAGGCGCCGCTCCATCTGCGCGACGAGCAGGTGCTGGGCCGCGATTTCGGCGATGCCGGCGCGGGCGAACAGGTGCGTGGCGCGCTGCGCCGGGCGGCGATCGACCTGATCGTGCCGGCGGACGACGTCGAGCCGCTCGTCACCGCCGTCACGGACGCGCGGCGTGGCCATCCGGTCCGCTGGCATGCCTGCCCGGTCGCGGCACGGGGGCGCATCGCATGATCCGCGCGCTTCTCCTGACGGCTACGGCGCTTGTCGCCACGCCCGCCTTCGCCCAGCGCACCGACCTCCCGCCCGAACCCTTGGTGGTCGAGGCGCTGGATACCCATCCTGCCGTGGCTGCGGCGCAGGCGCGCGTGCGTTCGGCCGAGGCTGGCGCGGCCATGCTCCGCCGGGGCGGTCATGAATTCACCTTCCAGGGCACGGTGTCGCGCCGTTCGGCCGAGGGGGAGGGCGATTATGGCGAATATGATGTCAACCTGACCCGCCCGTTTCGCCTGCCCGGCAAGGCGTCGCTGGACCGCAAGACCGGCGAACTGGGCGTCGAGGTCGCCCATAATCTGATGGAGGATGTGCGGCACCAGACCGCGATCGCCTTTTCCGATCTGTGGCATGACTGGTTGCTCGCCAGTGCCCAACACCGCACCGACCTCGATTCCGCCGCCAGCCTGACGCAGGACATGGCGGCCGTGCGCCGCCGCGCCCAGTTGCGTGACGCATCCCTGCTGGACCTGGACCAGGCTGAGGCCGCGCTCGCCCAGGCGGAGGCGCAGGCCGCAAGCTCCCGCGCGGCGCGGGACGAGGCGCGGGTGAAGCTCGCTGCCGGCTTCTCCGGCCTTGCTCTGCCCGAAGAGGCGCCATTGCTCGCCGATCCGGCCATGCCGGCCACGGCGCTGGAGGATCTGCGCAATCTGGTGATCGAGCGCAGCCATGAAATCCGCGCTTCGGAACGCGAGGCACAGCGGCTGACGCTGGTCGCTCGCCGGGCCGCGTCGGATCGCATCGCCGATCCATCGCTCGGCGTGCGCGTCTTCAGCGAACGGGGCGGGCTGGAAAAGGGCGTGGGGCTGGTCGGCTCGATTCCGCTTGGCGGTGGTTATCGCCGTGCGGCCCATGACCAGGCGACCGCAGACGCCAGCGCGGCCGAACTGGACCTTGCCCGCGTGCGGCGCGAGATAGAGGCGACCGCCGCCGCCGATTTCAGCAATGTCCGTGCCCGCGAAGCGGTCTGGCGCAGCATGGCCAGCGCCGCCGCCAGTGCTGCCGCCGCCGCGACCCGGACGAAAAGAGGCTATGAACTGGGCCAGATCGACCTTGCCGATACGCTGCTCGCCCGCCGTCAGGCCAACGAGACGCGCCGCCAGGAAATCGACGCCCGCGCCACCCTGCTGCGCGCCATCCTGCGCATCCAGATCGACGCGCATGAAGTCTGGACCTCGCAGGAAGGGCATGAGGATTGAAGGTCTGCATGGGGGGATTAAAATTGGAACGTCGCATGGCGATGAAGGGGTGACTGAACCATCGGTGTCGTGCCATTCGCATCGATCGCATATCGTCTGATGCTATCCTGTGCGATTGTGCATGACCGTTCCTACTTGCATTCTATCCCCAGCTCGACGCACTTGCATCCCAATGCGCACAGTTGATGATCTGGAAACGACCCTGTTTGGTCCAGTGCTCTCCAACCGGATGTGTGGAGACTGCACGATCTGTTGCACTGTCCTCACCGTGGACACGCCTGATTTCAAAAAGCCGGCTGGAACCCATTGTGCACATCTGGTCGCAGATGGATGCAGCATCCATGCCGTGCGCCCGCATATTTGCAGAACCTGGTTTTGCGCCTGGCGCAGGATCGCGGACATGCCCGAGGAGGCCCGTCCCGACCGGTCCGGCATTCTGGTATCGCTCGATTTTGTTCGCGAGCCGCGTAACTGCTTCGAAGGCGTATCGATCATGGTACGCCTGCTCCCCGGCAGCGAAGCGATCGAAAATGGTATGGCCGGCACCATCCTCGACGGCGTCTGCGATGAGTTGGTGCCGGTTTGGTTCACCGACGGATCGAAGAAGATGTTGATGCATCCCGACAACAGCGTCGCCAGCTTCGTCCTGTCGGGAGAGGCCGCGCCTGCGCATTTGAGAGCCGAAGTGACCGCCTGGCGCGAGCGCTACGCGGCATTCGCGGCCAAGAGATAGTCTGAGCAACGAATTTTTGGACTTGCTGCGAACGGCTGGGGCGGGCGTGAAGATTGGGCGGTCAGCCGTCGGCGCCACCCGTCACGCCCGTAAGTGGCTCGAGCGCCGCAAGCAGGGGATAGGGCTCGCTGCAGGAGCCCCCGGCTCTTCACGCTGCAGGGCGCACCAATAGCCGCCACTGGTCCGCGCCGCCGATACGGGCGCGCACCCAACGCGGATCGATCGACATACTCTTCGACGGGCGCGCTGGTCCCGCTGCCGGACATCACGCCGGCTCATTATGGCGAGACGTTCGACGTCAATGTGAAGGGGGCCGTCCTCACGTGTAAAATGGGCGGAAGCCCATGGGCACGGGGGATTCTATCATCCTGACCGGATCGGCCATGCGCGTGATCGGAATGCCGGCTACAGTGCGTCCAAGACGGCCGTGTACAACCTTGCGCGAAGCTGGGCGCAGGATCTGCGTAGCACCGGAATCCGCGTCAATGTGCTTTGACCCGGGCCAGCGCTGACCGAATTGGCGGCCGAGCTCGTCAGCAGGGACGCAATGATCGAAACTGGCGCGACCACGCCGATCGGTCATGTCGGTGATCCATCCGAATTGGCGGCCGCCGACTCGTTTGTTTCGTGCAGGTTTGCTTTAAGGCAAGCCAGCATCCGGTAGCGGAAAAGGGGAGGGCGCGCAGACTGCCAGTCCATCTGATTTTTAGAGTCCAATCTGTGGTGCATTGTTAATAAAAACAGGTGCTTATATGATTTCTTGCATGACCTGAACATCATGCGCCACAACAAGTTCTAGCGCTTTGGGCCGCGTGGACAAATTTGAGCCAGTATCTTGCGGTTGCGATGTGGACCATGCCGAGGAAGCTGTTGGCGAGTTGATCGTATCGGGTGGCGATGGCGCGGTTGATCTTAAGGTGACCGAACATCCGCTCAATGCGATTGCGCTGTTTATAAAGCGCCCGGTCATGCTCGATCTTCACGCGGCGATTTAATCGGCCGGGGATGACGGCTTCGATTTTTCCGCACGGCAAGGTCGGTACGGATGGCGTCGGCGTCATAGCCCTTGTTGGCGAGCAACGCGTCAGGTGCACGCTCGGGTAGGTCGATCAAGTCCTCATAAGCTTTGCAGTCCGCCGCTTCGCCAACTGTCAGATGGAAAGCGAGCGGTCGTCCGAGGGCATCAGCCAGACAGTGAAGCTTACCGGTGAACCCGCCCCGCGAGCGGCCAAGAGCGCGTCGATGAGTCCCCCTTTGCCGCCCGCTGCCGAGACGTGGGCGCGGACTATGGTACTGTCGATGCTGCAGTGGCCATTGTCCGCCATCGCCTCGGCAAGCGTTACTGCCACGGTCTCCCATACCCCAGCTTCGCTCCATCGCCGGAATCGAGGATAGATCGTGTTCCAACTGCCGTATTTGGGCGGGACGTCACGCCACGGAGTACCGCATCGAAGCCACCAGAGGATGCCGTTGATGATAGAGCGGTTCTGCTCGGGACGCCTGCCTCGGCCACGGTTCTCGGGCTCGATTGGCAGCAAGCCCTTCAGAATGCACCATTCCCCCTCGGTGAGATCGCCTCTGCTCAAGCTTGCCTCCAAAAAGCAGTCTTGAATCAAGGCATGTGCTCCACGTCAATCATCTCAATGCAAGTGGTTGTCGAAGCCGGCTGACATTGCAATCATGTCCGCCTGGAGGATTCGATGGCTTTGGTCGAAGTGCTTGAGGGCGAGGATTTGGAAAAGCTGCTGTTCGTGGCTGAGTTCGACTTCTTGCCGCGTGTTGGCGAACACCTTGCCCGAGATATAGATGGCTATTTTCGCTATTATCACATCGTCAAAATCTGGCACCGGCAAGATGCACCGGACGGTGAGTTTCGGGCATGTCTGCTCGTCACGATCGACGATTGATGATCCCGAATTTGTCCACGCCGCCTAGGTGTTTGATCCCACGGTTTGATGGTGCGATCCTTTCATTGGAATGGAAGGAAGCTCTATGGGACAGGTTCGTCACGGGAGCGCCACGACCACGCAAACATGTCCAGAATTGTCGCGTCCCTGTCGCCTGACTGTCGCGTCGGTGGCGCGGGACGGTGACCCTGATCGTGACGCAATAGTCGCGTCACAGGCGCGTTGCTGTCGCGTCGCGGGCGCGTGACAGCTGCAAAAGGCCCGAAATGGCCCGACGACACTGTGAACTTCGGGCCGAAATAAACTGTCGCGTCGTTCGCCGACCGGCGACCCTCAAAGCAGAAAATTCGCGCTGTCCTACACCGCACCCCTCCGCCATAATGCGGATGGCTCTTTGACCTGTCGGATATGTCTACGTGCTGTGAAGGCCAGCCCTACCGCTTGCGCGTCAATTCCCGCATTGCCTCGTCCAGCCCCTCCAGCGTCAGCGGATACATGCGCTCGTTCATCAGGTCGCGGATGATGCGGGTCGACTGGCTATAGCCCCAATGTTCCGCTGGCGCGGGGTTCAGCCACACGGTCGCGGGATAGGTATGGGCGACGCGTTGCAGCCAGACGGCACCGGCTTCCTCGTTCATATGCTCCACCGATCCGCCGGGATGGCTGATCTCATAGGGGCTCATTGCCGCGTCGCCGACGAAGATCACCTTATAATCATGGCCATATTTGTGCAGCACGTCCCAGGTCGGGGTGCGCTCGGCAAAGCGGCGGCGATTATCCTTCCACACGCCTTCATAGAGGCAGTTATGGAAATAGAAGAATTCCATATTCTTGAATTCGCTGGTCGCGGCGGAAAACAGCTCCTCGCACAGCTTGATATGCGGGTCCATCGATCCGCCCACGTCCAGGAACAGCAGCAGCTTGACCGCATTGTGCCGCTCGGGCCGCATCCGGATGTCGAGCCAGCCCTGCCGCGCGGTGCCGCGGATCGTGGCGTCCAGGTCCAGTTCGTCGGCCGCACCCTCCCGCGCGAAACGCCGCAGCCGCCGCAGCGCGACCTTGATGTTACGGGTGCCGATCTCGCGGTTGCTGTCCAGATTGGCGAATTCGCGCTTTTCCCAGACCTTGATGGCGCGCTTGTGCCGACTTTCCCCGCCGATCCGCACGCCCTCGGGATTATAGCCGCCATGGCCGAAGGGGGACGTGCCGCCGGTACCGATCCACTTGCTGCCGCCCTGGTGGCGCTCCTTCTGCTCCTCCAGCCGCTCTTTCAGCGTCTTCATGATCTCGTCCCAGTCGCCCAGCGACTTGATCTTCTCCATCTCCTCGGGGCTGAGGAACTTCTCCGCGACCAGGCGCAGCCATTCCTCGGGTATCTCCGCCTCGACTCCGTCCTGGCCCAAAAGGCCCTTGAAGACCTTGGCAAAGACCTGATCGAACCGGTCGATCAGCCCCTCATCCTTCACATAGGTGGCGCGGGCGAGATAGTAGAAATCCTCCGGCCGCCGCTCGATCACGTCGCGGTCCAGCGCTTCCAGGAGCAACAGATGCTCCTTGATGCTGGCGGGGATGCCGGCGGCGCGCAGCGCGTCGAGGAAATTGAGCATCATGGTGCAGATCTTGTCGGCCAGCGCGCCGGGCGATGCAAGCGCCGGGCGGATCGCATTGGCGAAATATTAAGTGTTGCACCGCACGGTAAACAGGCCACTATTCATTATGACAGTTAAGTTGCGGGGGCGGCTTGGAAAACGGAGAATTGTTGGCTGACCTGGGGGAACGGTCGGGCGACATAGCATTGCAATGCAGCGAAACCGCTGGATTTCTGGGCGAGGTGAACCGCCGGATCCAGGGCGATTCGGCGCGCCTGTCGGATCTTCAGGCGAACATGCAGACGCTGACCGCCAGCCAGAATGAGAGTGTGGCGGCGGCCCAGGAGTTGAGCCTGACCGCCGGGCGCGCCGGGCGCATCATCGCTGAGGGGCATGACGTCATCACCCTGTCGCTGGGCGAGGTGGCGGGGCTGGTCGAACATGTCACCGGCCTCGAAGGCCATCTGCGCCAGTTCCTGCAGGTGATCGAGGCGGTGGGCGGCATATCCGACCAGCTCGGCACGATCGCCCGCCAGACCCGCCTGCTCGGCGTCAACGCCGCGATCGAGGCGGCGCGCGGCGGCGAGGCGACGATGGGCTTTGCCGTGGTGGCGGAGGAAATCCGCCGGCTGGCCGAACAGGCGGCCGAATCCTCGGCCTCGGTCGGCAGCAAGCTTGGCCAGCTCGACCGCGATGCCCGCCATCTGATCGGCGGGGTGGAGGCGAATATCCAGCGCGGCCGCGACGTCGGCACCCATATCGATCAGCTGCGCCTGTCCATGGCCGAAATCGCCTCGCTGGTGACCCAGTTCGGCGAGCGTTCCAATGCGATCGTCGCTTGCACTGACGAGGCCGATGCCCATGTCGCGGCGCTGGACCAGGGGCTGGCGCTGTTCGGCCGCTCCTCGACCGAGAGCGCGGGGCGGGTCGACATGGCCCGCGACAAGATCGAGACGCTGGAGGGCCTGGCCAACGACATGCTCAACACCGCGGCGCAGAGCCGGCTGCGCACCCGCAACAGCCATTATATCGCACTGGCCGAGGATGGCGCGGCGGAGGTCGCGGCGCTGATCGAGGAAGCGCTGGCCCGCGGCGAACTGTCGCAGCAGGCCTTGTTCGATCGCAGCCACCGACCGATCGCGGGGTCCGAACCGACCCAATATCAGACCGGTTTTACGGCCTATGCCGACCTGCGGGTGCGGCCGTTGCTCGACCGCCATACCGCGAAGGACGCGACCATCATTGGTTGCTGCCTGATCGACATGGACGGCTATCTGCCCACCCATATCAGCGCGCGCAGCCAGCCGCAGCGCATCGGTGACCCGCGCTGGAACATGGAGCATGCCCGCAACCTGCAAATCTTCATGGACGCCCAGACCCGCCGCGCGCTCGACGGCGACGACGACTTCTATCTCTTCACCTATCGCCAGAATCTGGGGGAGGGGCGCTATCGGGCACTGCGCAGCGTGTTCGTGCCGCTGCGTTTCGCCGGGCGTCGATGGGGTGTCTATGAGGTCGGGTATCTGATCTGATCGACGCGCCGGATGCCATGGATCAACGAGACCAGAACGAAGGAGATGATCATCAGCAGATACCAGGCGCCCAGCTTCATCAGGCTGACCATCTCCCAGCCATGGCGCTGGCTGGGATAGGTCCAGGCATTGGCGAAGGTGCCGATATTCTCCGCCAGCCAGATGAACAGCGCGACCAGGAAGAAGCCGAGTAGCAGCGGCATGCGCCGTGGTTCCCGCCAGGGCGTGAACCAGATCCATGTCCGCCCGAACAACAGCATGGCGGCAGCGAACAGGGCGATCCGGACATCGGGCAGCCAGTGATGGGCGAAGAAATTGACATAGATGGCGCTCGCCAGCAGCACTGTCGCCCAGACCGGCGGATAGCGGCTGAAGCCGAAGTCGAAGATGCGCCAGATCCGCGCGATATAGCTGCCGACGGCCGCATACATGAAGCCGGAAAAGAGTGGCACCGGGCCGATATGGAGCAGGCTGGCCTCGGGATAGACCCAACTGCCCGCATGGGTCTTGAACAATTCCATGATCGTGCCGATCAGGTGGAAGGCGCAGATCACCAGCGCCTCGCGCGGGCTTTCCAGTCGCAGGGCCAGCATCGCGATCTGGATCGCGATCGCCGACAAGGTCAGGAAATCATAGCGATGCAGCGGCGCACCGGCGGGATAGAAAAGATGGGTGGCGAGTAGCAGCGCCAGCATCAGTCCGCCGAACAGGCAGGCCCAGCCCTGCTTGAAGCCGAACAGCAGGAATTCGTAGGCCCAGGCGCGCGGCCCCGCCGCGACGCGGACCGATTCCAGATGGGCGCGTATCCGCGCAAACCGGGTCGCGCCCGTGGGGTCGTTCATGTCTTGATATCTAGCGCGCCATGGCCCGGCCGCCAATCATTCCGGCCCCGACGAAAATGCTTTGCAGTGCGCGCATGATCGTTAAGCTGACGGAACAACAGAAGAATGGGGAGAGGCTGCCGATGGCGGGACGGCGATGGACGCGGGCGCTGGCTTTGGCGCTGCTCGGCGCTTCGGGCGCGGCGCTGGGGACCGATACGCCGCAACAGGCCGAGGACGAGATCGTCGTGATCGCCGCCAGGATGAAGATCATCAACATCGAATATGCGCTTCGTGGTCCCTGGCTCAAAGCCTGCAATCTCGACGGGACGACCGGTACGCCGGCGGCCGACCGGGCGATCTGCATGTTGCTGCAGCAATGCCTGCTTGACGGGAAGACCCGGCGCGAAGAGGCCAAGCAATGCGTCAATGCCCGGATCGATGATCTCGCCAATCATCGCGGAACATTGCCCATCCTGGTGAGCGAGGCCGCCCTTGAAACCGCCGCTGCCGGGCAGGATGCGCCAGCGGACGACATGGAAAAATCCGACGCGATCATCGTCACCGGCGCGCGTCATGTCATCAATCCTGGCCTGTGGCGCTTTACCGAGATCGGCACCTATGTAAGCAGCATATCTGGACATCATCCTCCGGGCACCCGCCAGTGGGAGGCCTGCATACCCGATCGCCGCGATGACCTGGCGATCCGCCATGCGGTGGAGGGGCCGCCCCTGCCGGCTGGGACCGGTAGCCAGCATGGGTGCCGTCAATGGCGGGTCACTGTGTCAGGGCGCAAATTCGAGGGGCGACTATATTGCGGCCGTGCGCATGGCGGCTTTTCCTATGGCAGGATGAACGGAACGGTCACGGGCGATGCGCTGGAGGCATCTGCCGAACACAAGACTGTTGGCGGACGGGGGCCGCGCGGGAAGGGGCCCGAAAAGCCGCGCTTTTTCGGGAGTGTGAAGACCGAATTGTCGGGGGAGCGCGTCGGCGCGTGCCCCGGTCGCTGATCATGAGCAAAATGGCGTTCCGGATAATGTCCGGAGTGCCCAGGACTTTGTAAAACCGCGTCAGTTCGGCTTGCCTGCCCCCTGGCTGATCGTCACCTCGCCATTGGCGGCATAGAGTGCCGTGGCTTCGGCCTGGGCGGTCTGGGGATCCTTGCCGTCCAGGATCGCGGCGATCTGGCGGCCGCTGGGCACCTTGTCATAGACGCCGTAAAGGTCGGTCTGGCCGACCATATGGATCGACAGTTGATAGCCAAGGTCGCGGGTGGCGGGATCGAAGGCGAGAACGGTGCCGCTATCGTCGACCGGCACGATGATCGCGCCGTCGCTGCGCCCCGTCTGCTGCAACATGTCATAGCTGCCCTGCGCGGTCTGGACGGTGCCGCGAATGCACAGATTGTCCTTGCCCTCGCGCGGGATGCGGACTTCCTGCGGCACGGGATGGCCGGCGGTGCCGCTTGGCACGGCCTTGGTCAGGCGGGCATCGCTGATGTCGCCGGTGGGACAGGCGCCGAAGCTGGCCGGACTGGTCGCGTGCAGCGCCGAAACCTCGTCGAATTGCAAGCCGGCCAGCATCCCGTCCAGCCCTGCAAGCACTTCGGCGCGGCGTTCAGTCGGCCCGGTGACGCGCAGCTTCACCATCCAGCGCCCGGCATGGGCAAAGGCGGCCGCCGTCGTCAGTGCGCCATCGGCGGCATCGTCATAGACGGCGCGGATCGCGGTGCCCGCAGTACCGCCGGCTGCGACGCTGTCATAGGCGGTGCGATGGGTCTTGGTGCCGAACCGTTCCATCACCGCCTTGTCGGTCATGTAGGCGGCGAGCGAGGCATCGGCATAGGCCGGCAGATAAACATAGAGGGTTGCCTGGATAGCACCATCCTGCGAAATATATTGGGCATAATTGTCGATGCCCTTGCCGCCGTTCGACACCTCGCCACTCTTGGTCAGCGACAGGCTGGCGACCGTCTGCGGCAGGCTGATGCCGGCAGCGGTGGCGCGCAGGGCTGTGTCGGTTGGCGTCCATGCCTCGATATCGTCCGCCGCCTGCGCCAGCGAGGGCAAGGTCAGGCAGAGGGCCATCGAACACAGGAACAACGCACTTTTGGGCATTGGCATCCTCTCTCTCGATTCAGACCGTCTTGGCGCGGGCTTGAATGTCAGAGGATCAGGAGACCATGGATTCCACAGGGGCGCAAGCGGCCTTCATGTCGCCGGCGCTATTTGCCCCGGAAATCGGGGCAATTGCGGGTCGTGATAGGCTGATCGTGGCGCAGTATCGGTCCAGATCAGGCCTTGGGGTGTGGCCCGGTCGGGTTCATCCAGCGCGATGGCCGCGATTCGCCCAGACCGAATCGCGGATTCAGCGCCCCTGGCGCCGCGCCATGAAGGCCAGGCGCTCGAACATCATGATGTCCTGTTCATTCTTGAGCAGCGCGCCGTGTAGCGGCGGGATCGCCTTGGTCGGGTCGGCATTCTGCAGTACGTCGAGCGGCATGTCCTCGTTCAGCAGCAGCTTCAGCCAGTCGAGCAATTCGCTGGTGCTGGGCTTCTTCTTGAGGCCCGGCACTTCGCGAATGTCATAGAAAATGTCCATCGCGCGGCTGACCAGCATCTTCTGGATGCCGGGGAAATGGACATCGACGATCGCCTGCATCGTCTCGCGATCGGGGAATTTGATATAGTGGAAGAAACAGCGACGCAGGAAGGCGTCGGGCAGTTCCTTCTCGTTGTTCGAGGTGATGATGACGACCGGCCGTTCCTTGGCCGCAACCGTCTCGCCGGTTTCGTAGACATGGAAGGCCATGCGATCGAGTTCCTGCAACAGGTCGTTGGGAAATTCGATATCGGCCTTGTCGATCTCGTCGATCAGCAGGACGGGCAGGGAAGGCGAGGTGAAGGCCTCCCACAGCTTGCCCTTGCGGATATAGTTAGCGATGTCGTGGACCCGCTCGTCGCCCAACTGGCCGTCGCGCAGGCGGGCAACCGCATCATATTCATAGAGGCCCTGATGCGCCCTGGTCGTAGACTTGACGTTCCATTCGATCAGGGGGGCGTCGATGGCCTTGGCGATTTCCTGGGCCAGCACGGTCTTGCCAGTGCCCGGTTCGCCCTTCACCAGCAGCGGGCGGCGCAGCAGCACGGCGGCATTGACCGCGACCTTCAGATCGTCGGTGGCGACATAATCCTGGGTGCCCTCAAAGCGCATGGCTCTCTTCCGCTCCATCATTGCTGGAGGACCGGACTAGGCAAAGCGGGATTGGGGCGCAACGCGTTTGTGCGTTGCGGCAAACCGGCAGGGCGATGGATCAGTCCTGCTGTTGGCGGCGGATGGCGGCGCGGGCTTCAAGCAGATCCCACAAGCCGCGATGCTGGGCGAGCAACTGGCGCATGCCGAACTGGATCGCGCGATCGACAGCCGGATCGCCGCCGATGGCGCGGGCGACTTCCAGTGTTGCGCGATGATCAGGCAGGGCACAGGGTACGGGCTCTATGCCCGCACGAAGCGCGGCAATGTCCAGCAGCTTGCGCACGGCACGCCAGTCCAGCACCAGCGCAATCGCCGCGCCCATGGCGCAGCCGCGCCGGTCGGACTGGGCCAGCATGTCGAGCGCATGGCGCTGCTGGCTGACGAGCGCTTCGCAGTTGCTCTGGCCCGCCGTACTGGGGGCTGGGCCTGCGGCCACGGTGACCTGGGTCAGATAGGCGCGCTCCCGCGCAAACGCGTCTGCTGCCTCGATTAGCCAGCGGCGCGAGGCATTTTCGACGGACCGTGTGGCGGCATGATCGATTACGCCGGGATGGCGACCATGGAGCAGGCAGAGATAATAGGCGGCATCGGCAAGGTCCGGCAGGCCCAGGGCATCGCGCGACCGTGCATCCTGGCTCGCCTGGATCGTGTAGTTATGGCCATAGCTGCCATCGGTACGAACCAGCATATCCAGGATTTGGGCAATATCGTCGCCCCGGCGCAGCGCCGTCACTTCGCTCATAGAAATTTCCCTGTGGCAACGGCGTAAGGGGCGCCGCTGGGCACAATTTAGGGCAAGGTGCGTAAACGCCGGGTTAAACTTGTCGGTTCGACTGGTCGCAAATGTGGCACCAATGGTCTAGGCCATTATGGTTGACAAATGATGCTATCGTCTTGAAAAACAAAAGGCCCGGCGGGAATGTCCGGCCGGGCCTTCGTTCGAGGCGATAATCTGACCGAATTTACTGGTCCAGGAAGCTGCGCATCTTGCGGCTGCGACTGGGGTGCTTCAGCTTGCGCAGCGCCTTCGCCTCGATCTGGCGGATACGCTCGCGGGTCACGCTGAACTGCTGGCCCACTTCCTCCAGCGTATGGTCGGTGTTCATGCCGATGCCGAAGCGCATGCGCAGCACGCGTTCCTCGCGCGGGGTCAGGCTGGCAAGGACACGGGTGACCGTTTCCTTGAGGTTCGCCTGGATCGCCGCATCCACCGGGATGATCGCATTCTTGTCCTCGATGAAGTCTCCCAGATGGCTGTCTTCCTCGTCGCCGATCGGCGTTTCGAGGGAGATCGGCTCCTTGGCGATCTTCATCACCTTGCGCACCTTTTCGAGCGGCATCGACAGGCGCTCGGCCATTTCCTCCGGCGTGGGTTCACGGCCCTGTTCATGCAGGAACTGGCGGCTGGTGCGGACCAGCTTGTTGATCGTCTCGATCATGTGGACCGGGATACGGATGGTCCGCGCCTGGTCCGCGATCGAACGGGTGATCGCCTGACGGATCCACCAGGTCGCATAGGTGCTGAACTTGTAGCCGCGACGATATTCGAACTTGTCCACTGCCTTCATCAGGCCGATATTGCCTTCCTGGATAAGGTCCAGGAATTGCAGGCCGCGGTTCGTATATTTCTTCGCGATGGAGATGACGAGGCGCAGGTTCGCCTCGACCATTTCCTTCTTCGCGATGCGCGCTTCGCGCTCGCCCTTCTGCACCATGTTCACGATGCGGCGGAATTCGCTGAGCGACATGCCGGTCGCCTGGGCGATCTCGCTCACTTCGTTGCGGATGCGTTCGACCGCGCGGCCTTCGGCAGCGGCAAAGGCGGCCCATTTCTTGTCGAGGCCCTGCACCTTTTCCAGCCAGGCATCGTCCAGCTCATGGCCCATATAGCGTTCAAGGAAATCCTTGCGGCTGACCTTGTGGCGCTCGGCCAAGCGCAGCATCTGGCCGCCCAGCGCGGTCAGACGCCGGTTATAGGCATAGAGCTGATCGACCAGATATTCGATCTTCTGCTGGTGGAACTGGACGCTCTCGACCTCGGCGGTCAGTTGCTCGCGCAACTCGTGATAGCTGTCCTCGGCCTTCTGGCTCAGGCTTTCGCCATTGGCCATGGCGACCATGCGCGATGCCTGGGCCTTGGAGAAGGCGCGGAAGATTTCGGTGATGGTCGCGAACTTCTCCAGCGCCATCGGCTTGAGAGTTTCTTCCATCTGGGCGAGGGAGAGGGTGTTGTCCTCTTCCTCTTCTTCCTCGTTGCGGCGGGCACGCGGCGCGCCGTCCTCATCCTCGTCGCCGTCGGCGGATTCTTCCTCCGGCTCTTCCTCTTCCTTGAAGCTGGGGCCAGCGGTCTTCTCGCTGATCTCGCCATCATCGTCCTCGGCGCCTTCCTCCAGATTTTCCGGAGCAGGATCCTTGGACAGCATGGCGTCGAGATCGAGGATCTCGCGCAACTGCATCTCGCCATTGTTGAGGGCGGTCGACCATTCGATGATCGCATTGAAGGTGGTCGGGCTTTCGCACAGACCCAGGATCATCGTGTCGCGGCCGGCCTCGATCCGCTTGGCGATGGCGATTTCGCCCTCGCGGCTGAGCAACTCCACTGCGCCCATTTCGCGCAGATACATGCGAACGGGATCGTCTGTGCGATCGACCGTTTCCTTCTTCTTCTCGGTGACGAGCTTGGGCGCGCCGTCATCGTCACCCGAATCATCCTCGGCATCCTCGGCATCTTCGCGCTCGCGCTGCTCGTCGCCGTCTTCGCTGGCTTCCTCATTCTCGACGATGTTGACGCCCATCTCGTTGAGCGCCGACATGATGTCCTCGATCTGCTCGGAGGACATCTGGTCCTGCGGCAGGGCGTCGTTCAGTTCGTCATAGGTGATGTAGCCGCGCTTCTTCGCGCGCGCGATCAGCTTCTTGACGGACGCTTCGTTGAGGTCGAGCAGGGGGGCATCGCCATCCTCGCCATCGCCCATCCCGCCATTCTTGCTGTTCGCCTTGGTCGCCATTTATTCGCCTTAACTCCGTCGTCCCGACAGGAACGACCCTAATCAAACAATGTCTTCGGACTGCGCCAGTTCCGCCAGGCGGCTGTCGTGATCGGCTTTCAGTGCGCGGATGCGCTGCTGCTCAGCGAAATTCTCTTCGCTGAAGTCGCTCTCGAACCGTCTAGTAGCCTCCGCCAGCGCCGTTTCCAGCTCCGGTCCTTGCGCCATCACCCGGATGGCCTCGTCCAGGTCGCGCTGCACGCGACTGGGGTCGGTTGTCATCCTATGTGGGGTGAATGTGAACGTATCGGCCCGGAGCATCCCCTTAGCCATATTATACAAGTCACCTTGCCCCAATATGGTAAGGAGGGCCTGCGTTTCAACTGTTTCTTTGCGGAAGGATGCGGCGATCATCGCATCCAGCAATTGGGCCAGCGCAGGATCGCCGATTCGCAGGCCTGACAGCGTCTCGCGGTGCAGGACAATCTGCTCCGGATCGCGCAGCAGGCTGGCCAATATCGCCCGCAGCAGCCGATGTTCCATGCCGTTTGCGCCGATCTCCCGCGCCTCGTTGCCGGCGGGCGGGACGGGGGGCTTCCAATTGCCCTTCTTGTCACGCTGCCAGCCGGCGCGGGCGCCGCCACCGCCTGCGCTGCGCTGCGAACGCTGGCCGCCGCCAAAACGATCGGGTCGGGCAAAGAAGAGCGCGTCATACCGCTCCCGGAATGTCTGGGCATAGAGCGCGCGGACATCGGGATGCTGGATCGAGTCGCTATGGGCGGCGAGCCGCTGCTTGAGCGCTGCCTTCTGCTCGGGCGTGTCGAGTGGTGCGACCTTCTGCTCATGCTCCCACAGGCGATCGACCAGCGGTTGCGCGGCGGCCAGCACCGCATCCATCGCGCGCGGCCCCTCGGCGCGGAGCAGGTCGTCGGGGTCTTGCCCCGTCGGCAGGGTAGCGAATGACAGGCTATGACCGGGACGCAGCAGGGGGAGGGCGCGGGTCGCGGCACGGATCGCCGCCTTCTGCCCGGCCGCATCTCCGTCGAAGCAGAGTACAGGCACCTCGACCATCTTCCACAGCCGCTCGATCTGATGCTCGGTCAGCGCCGTGCCGAGCGGCGCGACCGCATCGCCGAAACCGGCTTGGGCCAGCGCGATCACGTCCATATAGCCCTCGACCACGATCACCCGGCCGCTTTGCCGGCTGGCGGGGGAGGCGCGGTCGATATTGTAGAGGGTACGTCCCTTGTCGAAGAGCGGCGTGTCGGGCGAGTTCAGATATTTGGGTTCGCCCTGGCCGATGATCCGGCCGCCAAAGGCGATAACCCGCCCGCGAATGTCACGGATCGGCAGCATCAGCCGGCCGCGAAAGCGATCATATGTATCGCGTTCCCCGTCCGGATCGATGAGCAGTCCGGCCTCGACCAGCATCGGCTCGCCAAAATCGCGCAGCGACGTCTTGAGCTTCCCACGCGAATCCGGCGAATAGCCAAAGCCGAAGGTCCGGCGGGTCGCATCGCTGATGCCGCGCTTGGCGAGATAGGCGCGGGCGTCCGCGCCGTCGATCCCGCCAAGCTGGTCCTCGAAAAAGCTCTGCGCTGCGCCCATCGCGTCATGCAGCCCCTTGGCCTGCTCGGCGCGCTTGGCTGCACGCGGATCGGCGGCGGGCACTTCCATGCCGGCCGTCTGCGCGAGTTCCTTCACCGCCTCCATGAAGGGCAGGCCGCGCTGGTCGGTCATCCAGCGGATCGCATCGCCATGCGCGCCGCAACCGAAGCAGTGGTAGAAGCCCTTCTCGTCGTTGATCGTGAAGCTGGGCGTCTTCTCGTTATGGAAGGGGCAGCAGGCCTTATATTCGCGGCCCGCCTTCTGCACCTTCACGGTCTTGCCGATCAACGTCGAAAGCGACGTCCGCGCGCGCAGTTCGTCCAGCCATTGGGGCGTGAGGGTCAAAATCTCCCCTCCCGCATGCGGGAGGGGTCGGGGGAGGGCCTGTCCGCAATCACCCGTTCAATTTCCTCAGTCACGCCTTCGATATTGCCAAGAACATCATTGTTCCAGAAACGGATCACGCGAAAGCCTCGTGCTTCGATATGGCGCGTCCGATCAGCGTTGACGGCATCATCGTGCTGTCCGCCATCCACTTCAATTACCAAACCGATCGCGCGGGCTACGAAATCGCAGATGAACGGACCGATTGGCACCTGACGGTTGAAGCGGATGCCGGAAATCTTGCGGGCGCTGATCACCTGCCACAGAGCACGCTCGGCTTCCGTGGCATTATTGCGCAGCGCGCGGGCTTTCGCGGTAGGGCGAGCATAGCCTTTGTCCATCGGTCAAGAACATGCCCTCCCCTGACCCCTCCCGCAAGCGGGAGGGGGACTAGTGCGGAAGGGTCAGCTCAGCGCCGCCTTCACCAGCCCACTCGCCTTGCTCATGTCGATCACCGCGCCATGGCGTTCCTTGAGCACCGCCATCACCTTGCCCATGTCCTTGACGCTTGCCGCCCCGACCTCGGCCTTGATGCCTTCGATCGCCGCCTTGGTCTCGTCCTCGCTCAGCTGCGCGGGCAGGAAGGTTTCGATCACGTCCAGCTCGGCCTGTTCCTTGGCCGCCAGCTCGTCGCGGCCGCCGCTCTTGAACATGTCGATTGATTCGCGGCGCTGCTTCACCATCTTCTGCAGCACCTCGACCACGATGCTGTCGTCGTCGGGGACATTGCTGGCGGTGCGCAATTCGATGTCGCGATCCTTGAGCTTGGCCAGGATCAGGCGCACGGCGGCCAGGCGATCCTTGTCGCCGGCCTTCATGGACTGCACTTGGGCGCTCTTGATGGTGTCGCGAATCATCGGCGAATAAATCCTGTCTCTTGCGGAAAGGAGCAGATATAATGCGAAAAGAGATTTTTAACAGACGTTGACCTTCACGCCTCGCAGGAATAGGTGACCGGCCGTTTAACCCGCACCAGACGGGTTCCCGCAAAAGCATAAAGGACCGCAGACCATGGCTGACGCCAAGACCCTCATTGTGCCCAAAGGAGCGACAGGGGTCGTGGTTTTTGCCGATGGCGCCGCTGTCTTCGGTCGCGGCTTCGGCGCGGTCGGCGAAGCGGTCGGCGAACTCTGCTTCAATACCTCGATCACCGGCTATCAGGAGATCATGACCGATCCCAGTTACGCCGGGCAGATCATCAATTTCACCTTCCCGCATATCGGCAATGTCGGCACCAATCTGGATGATGTCGAAGCCGCCTCGCCCCATGCGCTGGGTTGCATCGTGCGGCAGGACGTCACCGCGCCCAGCAATTTCCGCAATGTCGAACCGTTCGACCAGTGGATGAAGGAGCAGGGGCGCATCGGCCTCGCCGGTGTCGACACCCGCGCGCTGACCCGTCTGATCCGCGAGAAGGGCGCGCCCAACGTCGTGATCGCCCATGATCCGGATGGCAATTTCGATATCGCCGCGCTCGCCGCCAAGGCGGGCGCCTGGCCGGGCCTTGAAGGCATGGACCTCGCCATCGAAGTCACGGGCAAGGAAAGCCGCCTGTGGAAGGATGGCGTCTGGACCATCGGTCATGGCTATGGCCTCAATGAAGCGGGTGAGGAACGCCCCCATGTCGTCGCCATCGATTATGGCGCGAAGAACAACATCTTCCGCAATCTGGTGCAGGCCGGCGCGCGCGTCACCGTGCTGCCCGCCACCGCGACCTTCGATCAGGTCAAGGCGCTCAATCCCGATGGGGTGTTCCTGTCGAACGGTCCGGGCGATCCGGCCGCGACCGGCGAATATGCCGTGCCGGTGATCAGCCAGGTGCTGGCTGCCGACATCCCCGTCTTCGGCATCTGCCTCGGCCACCAGCTTCTGGGCCTCGCCGTCGGCGCCAAGACGATCAAGATGCATCAGGGTCATCGCGGCGCCAACCATCCGGTCAAGCGCCTGTCGGATGGGCTGGTCGAGATCACCAGCATGAACCATGGCTTCGCCGTCGATGTCGACACGCTGCCGGCCAATGCGCGCTCGACCCATGTCTCGCTGTTCGACGGCAGCAATTGCGGCATCGAACTGACCGACAAGAATGCCTTCTCGGTCCAGTATCACCCCGAAGCCTCGCCCGGCCCGCAGGACAGCTTCTACCTGTTCAAGAAGTTCGTCGATGGCCTCAAGGGCGCGGTCGCCGCGTGAGCCAGAACCTGCCCCCGGTTGACGAAGCACGCCTTGCCGCAGAGTGGGAGGCGGACAGGCAAGTCCTCGCCAATCTCAAGCGCAATGGCGACGTCGCGCGTCTCGCGCGGCCCGTGGATGTCAGCTTCCGGGGCAGCGAGCAGGATTTCGAGCGCGTCCTGACCATCGCCAGCCAGTTCGGCTTCGTCGAACTGGACCGCGAGGAAGATGAGGATGGCGACCTGTTCCTGTTCCTGGAATGTGTGCAGCCGGTCGATGAGCAGTCGATCCGCGCGCTGACCAAAAAGTGCCTCCAGATCGAAATCCTCTGCGGCGTCGAATATGACGGCTGGGGCTGCGAAGCGCAGGCGGGGGGCGTGCATTGATGGCGCGGGCAATTCCATTCGCCGTGGCTTTGCCCTTGATAGCTTCTGGTTGTGGTCCTGCCGCAAAGCCGATCGAATATAGGATTGAGGCATTTGCGAGTGCAGGTGTCCAGCCAGATGCTGAAGGGGCGGTTGTCCCGGATGCTACCACAAGATTACCTGCTCTCCTTAAAGAGTGCGGGGTGTCAGAATATGAGCCTGTGAAAGCTACCGATAGCTTCGTTGGTTTTACATTTCGACTTTCTTCGTCCGATGCGCGGACGCTCGACTGTATCAAGGCCGCTTCACCAGCGGGCATCACATTGACCGAAAACAGGCTGAACTAATGCCCAAACGCACCGACATCTCCTCCATCCTCATCATCGGCGCTGGTCCGATCATCATCGGCCAGGCGTGCGAGTTCGATTATTCGGGCACGCAGGCGGTCAAGGCGCTGAAGGAAGAGGGCTATCGCATCATCCTGGTGAATTCCAACCCGGCCACGATCATGACCGACCCGGAATTTGCCGACGCGACCTATGTCGAGCCGATCACGCCCGAAATCGTGGCGAAGATAATCGAGAAGGAGCGGCCCGATGCGGTGCTGCCGACCATGGGCGGGCAGACGGCACTGAACACGGCGCTTGCGCTCTATAATGACGGCACGCTGGAGAAGTTCGGCGTCCAGATGATCGGCGCCGACGCCGAAGCCATCGACAAGGCGGAGGACCGGATCAAGTTCCGCGACGCCATGGACAAGATCGGCCTGGAATCGGCCCGCTCGCGCATTGCGCACACGATGGAAGAGGCGCTGGAGGCGCTGGAATATACCGGTCTTCCCTCGATCATCCGCCCCAGCTTCACCATGGGCGGAACCGGCGGCGGCATCGCCTATAATCGCGAAGAGTTCGTCAACATCGTGCGCGGCGGCCTCGACGCTTCCCCGACCACCGAAGTGCTGATCGAGGAATCGCTGATCGGCTGGAAGGAATATGAGATGGAGGTCGTGCGGGATCGCAACGACAATGCCATCATCATCTGCTCGATCGAAAATGTCGATCCGATGGGCGTCCATACCGGGGACTCCATCACCGTCGCGCCGGCGCTGACGCTGACCGACAAGGAATATCAGATCATGCGCAACGCCAGCATCGCGGTGCTGCGCGAGATCGGCGTCGAGACCGGCGGTTCCAACGTGCAGTTCTCGGTCAATCCGAAGGACGGCCGTCTGATCGTGATCGAGATGAACCCGCGCGTGTCGCGCTCCTCGGCGCTGGCGTCGAAGGCGACCGGCTTCCCGATCGCCAAGGTCGCGGCGAAGCTGGCCGTCGGCTATACGCTCGACGAGATCGAGAATGACATTACCGGCGCGACCCCGGCCTCGTTCGAGCCGACCATCGACTATGTCGTGACCAAGATCCCGCGCTTCGCCTTTGAAAAGTTCAAGGGCGCCGAGCCGCTGCTGGGCACCGCGATGAAGTCGGTCGGCGAAGTCATGGCGATCGGCCGCAACATCCATGAATCGATGCAGAAGGCGCTGCGCGGTCTGGAAACCGGCCTGTCCGGCTTCAACCAGGTCGATCATCTGGTCGGCGCGCCCAAGGACGACATCATCGCCGCGCTGGCGCAGGCGACGCCTGATCGTCTGCTGGTCGCGGCGCAGGCCCTGCGCGAAGGGCTTTCCGTTCAGGAAATCCACAATATCGCCAAGTTCGATCCCTGGTTCCTGGAGCGTCTGAAGGAAATCGTCGACGCCGAAAATGAAGTGCTGGAACATGGCCTGCCGCGCGATGCGGACGGCATGCGCCGCCTCAAGGCCATGGGCTTTTCCGACAAGCGTCTTGCCTGGCTGGCGCTCAAGTCCGTCAATCTGCGCGGCAATGAGCGCGGCGTGGCGCGTGGCAGCGGCCTGATCCACGATGCTGTCGTCGCCATGACCGGCGGCGTGACCGAGGACGAAGTGCGTAGCCTGCGCCACAAGCTGGGCGTGCGTCCGGTATTCAAGCGCATCGACACCTGCGCCGCCGAGTTCGAGGCGAAGACGCCCTACATGTATTCGACCTATGAAGCCCCGATCTTCGGCGAGCCGGAGAATGAGGCGCAGCCCAGCGACCGCAAGAAGATCGTCATCCTGGGCGGTGGTCCCAACCGCATCGGCCAGGGCATCGAGTTCGACTATTGCTGTGTCCATGCCTGCTTTGCGCTGAGCGAAGCCGGCTATGAGACGATCATGGTCAACTGCAACCCGGAAACCGTGTCGACTGACTATGACACGTCCGATCGCCTCTATTTCGAGCCGCTGACGGCTGAAGACGTGCTGGAAATCCTGCATGTCGAAATGTCGAAGGGGACGCTGGCCGGCGTGCTGGTGCAGTTTGGCGGTCAGACGCCGCTCAAGCTCGCGCAGGCGCTGGAAGATGCCGGCATCCCGATCCTGGGCACCAGCCCGGACGCGATCGACCTGGCCGAGGATCGCGAGCGTTTCGCCGCGCTCATCGACAAGCTGAAGCTGCGCCAGCCGGCCAATGGCATTGCCCGCAGCCGCGAAGAGGCGATCGCGGTCGCCAACCGGATCGGCTATCCGGTGCTGATGCGTCCGTCCTACGTCCTTGGCGGTCGCGCCATGGAGATCGTCGACGGCCAGGCCCAGCTGGAAGAATATATCACCACCGCCGTGCAGGTGTCCGGGGAATCCCCGGTGCTGATCGATCAGTATCTGCGTGATGCGGTCGAGGTGGACGTCGACGCGCTGTGCGACGGCGACGATGTGGTCGTGGCCGGCGTGTTGCAGCATATCGAGGAAGCGGGCGTCCACTCCGGTGACTCGGCCTGTTCGTTGCCGCCCTACAGCCTGTCGGACGAGATCATTGCCGAGATCGAGCGCCAGACCGAAGTGCTGGCCCATGCCCTGTCGGTCCGCGGCCTCATGAACATCCAGTTCGCGGTCAAGGACGGCACCGTTTATCTGATCGAGGTCAATCCGCGCGCCAGCCGCACCGTGCCCTTCGTCGCCAAGGCGATCGGCACCCCGATTGCCAAGATCGCCTCGCGCGTCATGGCCGGCGAGAAGATCAAGGATCTGCCCAAGATCGATCGCAACGCGATCGACCATGTCGCGGTCAAGGAAGCGGTCTTCCCGTTCAACCGCTTCCCAGGCGTCGACCCCGTGCTCTCGCCGGAAATGAAGAGCACCGGCGAAGTCATGGGTATCGACAGCAATTTCGCCACCGCCTTTGCCAAGGCGCAGCTGGGCGCGGGCACCGTGCTGCCGACCAGCGGCACCGTCTTCGTCTCGGTCAAGGACAGCGACAAGCCGGTGATCCTGCCTGCGGTGCAGAAGCTGGCGGGCATGGGCTTCACCATCATCGCGACCGGCGGCACCGCGACCTATCTGGAAGGGCAGGGGATCACCGTCGAGCATGTCAACAAGGTGGCCGAAGGGCGCCCGCACATCGTCGACCGGATTACCGATGGCGACGTGCAGCTGATCTTCAACACCACCGAAGGCTGGCAGTCCTTGAAGGACAGCAAGGCGATCCGCACCAGCGCACTGCGGGCCAAGATTGCAAGTTTCACCACCGCGACCGCCAGTGTCGCTGCGGCGGACGCAATCGAGGCTTTGCGGGACCGTGCCCTTGAAGTGCGCTCGCTACAGTCCTATTATCCCGGGTCGCACGCCTGATCCCCTTCACCAGGAAGCATGCTGCGGGTGGCGCCACGTAGGTCGCCGCCAAAGGGAAGTTTTGACGAAGGATTTGCAATAATGGCGACCGTCGAGAAGATGCCGATGCTGCAGATGGGCTATGACAAGCTCAATGCGCAGCTCCGCGAACTGAAGGCCGAGCGCCCTCTGATCGTGGACGCCATCGAGGAAGCTCGTGCCCACGGCGACCTGTCGGAAAATGCCGAATATCACGCTGCCAAGGAACGGCAGGGCCAGGTCGAAGCGACGATCAACGATCTGGAGGACAAGCTGTCGCGCGCCCAGATCATCGATCCGACCACCCTTTCGGGCAACAAGATCGTGTTCGGCGCGACCGTGACCCTGCTGGACGAAGACGACAAGCCGGTCAAATATCAGATCGTGGGTCAGGCCGAGGCGGACGCCAAGGCCGGCATGATCAGCTATAACAGCCCCTTGGGCCGTGCGCTGATCGGCCGCGAGGTTGGCGATGAGGTGGAAGTGTCGGTCCCGTCGGGCGACAAATTCTACCTGGTCGACAAGATCGCGTTCATCTGATCCCGTGAAACTGCCCGCCGGACGCACGACCAACGCGATCGCACTGCTCACGTTGGTCCTTTTCCTGCTGTGTCTGGCGATGGGGCAGATCGACAATGCGGCCTTGCTGGGTGGGTTCATTCCCGCCCGCGTCGGTAATCCCGGCTTGCTGGACGGCATGGTGGCGGTGCCCTGGTGGTTGACGCCGCTCAGTTGCACCTTCGTCCATGCCGGCTGGCTGCATATCGGCTTCAACCTGCTGATGCTGCTTTTCTGCGGGCGGCAGGTCGAACATGTGCTGGGCCGCACCGGCACGCTGATCCTCTATATCGCCGGTGCCTATGCCGCCTGTTTCGCGCAATGGGCGATCACCCCGGAATCGATCAATCCGATGGTGGGGGCGAGCGGCGCCATTTCCGCGATCATCGCCACCTACGCGCTGCTCTATAGTCAGCAACAGGTGCGGCGGATCGGGCCGTTGTCAGCCAATTTTGTGCGGGTGCTGTGGCTGGCAGCCGCATGGATCGCAATCCAGCTGATGATCGGCGTGGCGACGGCGGGGGGATTGGGCGATCTGGGTCAGATCGCGATTGCCGCCCATATCGGCGGCTTCCTGGCAGGGCTGGCCTTGACCCGGCCCTTGTTGCGCTGGCGCTTCCGTAAGCGGCCCCAGCCTATCAATTGATCGTTCGATAAGGTGCGTTCGGGCGAAACCGGGGCATGTCCGGCCTCGCCCGAAACATGCGATCAGGCTGCCGGCAACTCGGGCTCCAGCAGGCGGTGCAGGTGGACAATCACATAACGCATTTCGGCGTCATCGACGGTGCGCTGTGCTGCGCCGCGCCAGGCCTTTTCGGCCGAGGCATAGTCCGGGAAAACGCCAACCAGGTCGACCTTGCTCAGGTCCTGGAATTCCAGCGTCTGCGGGTTGGTTACGCGGCCGCCCATCACCAGATGCATCTTGCTCATGGCGTTATATGTTCTCCTTTGACTGATCGCGGTGCCTTAGCATCGTCCCTGCGATCCGCCAAGGAAAGCGGCCTGTCTGTCGATTGCGTTTGCGGCAATCGCGATTAGCTTTTCGGCAATCGCGCCTTGATCGCATCACCCAGCGCCTCGACACGGGTGGAGACGAGCGCGACCAGTTCGTCCGCCAGCTTCGATGCCTTGCCGCCAAGATCGGCCGACGCCGCAGCGTCACGGGCCGCAGCAGCGGTATCGCTGGCGCTTTCCTTCGCGCTCGACAGCGCGTGGCTTGCCGTTTCGCGGGCCTTGCTCAGCACCTCGCCGGCATTGTCCCGCGCGCTCGTGAGCGCCTCGCCAGCATTGTGGCGCAGCGAGTCGCTATTCTCGCTCGCGGTGGTGCGGGCGGTGGCGGCGGCTTCCAGCACACGTGCCCCGGCGGTAGCGGCCAGGCCCGGAAGCGCCTTCATCACCTTGCGGCTCTTGGGGAACATCCAGGCGATGACCGCTCCGGCCGCCACCGCGCCGGCGACTGCCACCACCGGATGCTCCTGAATGATCTCGTTGGCGCGGGCGGCGACCCGCTGACCCCGGTCGCGCGCGTCGCCATAGGCTTCGCTCGCCTTGTCCTTGCCGGTCTGGATCAGTTCGCCGGCGCTTTCGCGCGCCTTGCCGGTGCTGTCCTTGATCATGTCGGTCGCGCTGCCGGCGGCATCATTGGCCGCTTCGCGGACGCGGGTCAGTTGGGCGCGGATGTCAGCCATCATCAATCTCCGAAATTTCCGTGTTACGGTTCCTCAGTCGAACGAACAGGCGTCCGAAAAGTGCCGTGAGGGGGCGGCGGAAGAGAAACAGGACGATGCCGGTTGCCGCCGCACCGGTGGCAACCGGCCGCCGGCGCACCTTGGCACCGACATAGGCGACGCCGTTAAGCGCTGTAGCCGTGACCTTCGCCTCTACATCGGCCTTCAGCCGGCCGGGCGCAATCCGCGCCTTGGCATCGGCCAAGCTGAGGAAGGCCTGAGAGCGGAGATGGGCGGCCCGTTCGGTCGCCGCGCGATAGGCGAGTTCACGGCTCATGACTTGATTGCCTTCAGCATATGGCTGATCTGCCCTTTGGCCAGCAGCAGCAGCAGAACTGCGATCAGCACGGACCCGCCAAAGACCGCGAGCGTCGCCCACAGTGGCCCGATCATTGCGGACAACGCGATGACCAACCCGATCAGTAGCGTTACGATCGCGGCGAACAGCAGCATCAGCGCAACAATCGCCAAAATCGCGGCATTGCGCACGCCGGCACCGGCAATGCCGGCGCGCAGCTTTTGCCGCTCGACCTCTGCCTGCGCATAGGCGCGACCGTCGGTGTAGAGCCGGGCGAATGTCGCGCGGACAGACTCCTCGTCGCCCTCGGTCTGCGGTGTCGCCACCGTATCCGCTGGTTCCTGCGTCAATTGCCCCTCCGCCCCGACATTCGGGGCCTGCGGTTAGCCGTCAATATAATCCTGCTTCGCGTCAATCAGGCGTCGCTGTCGGACGAACCCTTTGCAAGGCGCATCAGCACGAAGCCCACCACAGCCGCCGCGCCGATGGCAACGGCCGGGCTCTTGCGCACGAAATCGCGCGCCTCGGTCATCAACTGGTCAACATCCTTGCTGTCCAGCGTATCTGCGGCACTGGCCACCGATTCCGCCGCCTGGCGGGCATAATCGCCATATTGGGGGCCCAACTTTGCATCGACCGTGCCGGCGGTGTCCGCAATCAGCTTCGACAGGCTCTGCATCGCCGAACCGGTCTTGTCCTTGGCACTGCTCGCCGCAGACTTTGCAGTTTTGCCGGCCTGTTCCTTGATCGGGTCGATATGCGCCTTCCAGTCGACCGAATTGATCTTGTCGGTTGCTGCCTTGGCGGCCTTTTCGGCCTGCGCCTTGATTGGTGCGATTTGCGCGGACCAGCCATGGGCGGCGCCATTTTCGGGCTTTGCGGCTGCCTTGCGGGTAGTAGCCTTCTTCACCGGTGCAGCTTTGACGGCCGGGGTGGAAGCCTTGGCCGACGCCGGCTTCGCCTTGGCGGCAACCGCCTTCTTCGCGCGCTTGACGGGCGGGGTTTCCGGGGTGTCGGCCATCGTCCAAAGTCTCCCTAAAGCTCAACCTCATGGTCCCGCGCAAGGCGGGCTGTCATGATCCTAATGCTTGGCGGCGGCCTACAGTTCCGGCGCCGTTACTATTTTGAGCATCGGCATTTTTTGGTCCGTGGCAAGTCCCTGCATTGCCAAGTTTGAGGCCGCTGGCTAAGCGGGGCCGCGAAAAGGCCGCCCGGCGGTTGTCCGGGCCCAGATCAGGGAGCGATCATGACCGCCATTCTCGATATTCACGCCCGCCAGATTCTCGACAGCCGTGGCAACCCGACCGTCGAAGTCGATGTGATGCTGGAAGATGGCAGCTTCGGCCGCGCCGCCGTGCCCTCGGGCGCGTCGACCGGTGCCTATGAGGCGGTCGAAAAGCGCGACGGCGACAAGAGCAAATATATGGGCAAGGGCGTGCTGGCCGCTGTCGCCGCCGTCAATGACGAGATTGCCGAGCAGCTCATTGGCCTCGACGCCGAGGATCAGGGCGAAGTCGATGCCACGATGATCGCGCTCGACGGCACCGAGAACAAGTCGCGTCTGGGCGCCAACGCAATCCTGGGCGTGTCGCTCGCCACGGCCAAGGCTGCGGCAGATGCGCGCGGCCTGCCGCTCTATCGTTATGTGGGTGGCGTCTCGTCGCACGTCCTGCCGGTGCCGATGATGAACATCATCAACGGCGGCGAGCATGCCGACAACCCGATCGATTTCCAGGAATTCATGATCATGCCGGTCGGTGCGGAAAGCATCGCCGACGCCGTGCGGATCGGATCGGAAATCTTCCACACCCTCAAGAAGGGGCTGCACGACAAGGGGCTCGCTACCTCGGTTGGTGACGAGGGCGGCTTTGCGCCCAACATCGCCTCGACCCGCGATGCGCTCGACTTCATCATGCTGTCGGTCGAAAAGGCCGGGTACAAGCCGGGTGACGACGTCGTGCTGGCGCTCGACTGCGCCGCGACCGAATTCTTCAAGAACGGCAAGTACGAGATTTCGGGCGAAGGCCTGTCGCTGACGCCGGTCGAGATGGCCGACTATCTCGCCGCGCTGGCTGCCGATTATCCGATCAAGTCGATCGAGGACGGCATGAGCGAGGATGATTTCGAGGGCTGGAAGGCGCTGACCGACAAGATCGGCGACAAGGTCCAACTGGTTGGCGACGACCTGTTCGTCACCAACCCGGCCCGCCTGTCGATGGGCATCGGCAAGGGGCTGGCTAACTCGCTGCTGGTGAAGGTCAACCAGATCGGCACGCTGTCGGAAACGCTCGCCGCCGTCGATATGGCGCACCGCGCCCGCTATACGGCGGTGATGTCGCACCGTTCGGGCGAGACCGAGGATTCGACCATCGCTGACCTCGCCGTCGCCACCAATTGCGGCCAGATCAAGACTGGCTCGCTCGCCCGTTCGGACCGGCTTGCCAAGTATAACCAGCTGATCCGCATCGAGGAGGAGCTGGGCGACATGGCGGTCTATGCCGGTCGTTCGATCTTCCGCTGATCCGCGGCTAATTTCCAATTAGAGATTTGGCTGGTCGCATCGGGTATGTTTTTGCTTGCGACCCGCCGAATCCTGTGATTCAAGCAGTCCATGGTGCATATCGCGAAGCTCCGCATGCTATTGATGTCGGCCCTTGGGCCGGCAATCGCGGTGCTGTTGCTGCTGTTCTTTGCCGGTTATGTCGTGCTGGGCTCCAATGGCGTCCTCGCCTGGGGTGATTATTCGCGCCAGCTCCGCGACGCGAAGGCTGAGCTGAAGATCGTCCAGTTGCATCGCCAGGAGTTGCGCAACCGGGTCGACCTGCTCAATCCGCGCCGTGTCGATCCCGACCTTTCAGACGAATTGATCCGCCGCCAGCTTGGTGTGATTCACCATGACGAAGTGATCGTTCCGCTGAACTGACCTATGCGCCGACGGTGCATGCTTTCCATTTGTTCGGCAAAATCAGGCTGCGGCAACATTTTGTTGCCGGTGGTTCGCGACCTGTTTTCGACAGCGTTGTCATCGATTGTCGATTTTGCACTCGGGACATTCATTATGCCGGGATTCCGTGGGGTCCGCCGTTGCAATCTATGCAACTCTGACGCATATCGGGCTTCCTTCCATCCTACCCACGCAAAAGGATAATAGCCTTGGCGAAACCAACCACGCCGCGCGCCGACAGCGCAAAGGCAAAGGCCGCAGTGCCGGCCGGTGCGGACCATAATCGTCCGCGCCCCGAAACGCCCACCGACTACAAGGCCAGCAAGGAAGAGCTGCTGGAATTCTATCGGCAGATGGTTCTGATCCGCCGCTTCGAGGAAAAGGCCGGCCAGCTTTATGGTCTGGGTTTCATCGGCGGCTTCTGCCATCTCTATATCGGCCAGGAAGCGGTAGCGGTCGGCATCCAGTCGGCGCTCAAGCCCGGCAAGGACAGCGTCATCACCGGCTATCGTGATCATGGCCACATGCTCGCTTATGGCATCGATCCCAAGGTGATCATGGCCGAACTGACCGGTCGCGAAGCCGGCATTTCGCGCGGCAAGGGCGGTTCGATGCACATGTTCAGCGTCGAGCATAAATTCTACGGCGGTCACGGCATCGTCGGTGCGCAGGTATCGTTGGGCGCTGGCCTGGCTTTCGGCCACAAATATAATGACGATGGCGGCGTGTGTGTTGCCTATTTCGGCGACGGCGCGGCCAACCAGGGCCAGGTCTACGAATCGTTCAACATGGCCGAGCTGTGGAAGCTCCCGATCATCTTCGTGATTGAGAACAACCAATATGCCATGGGCACCAGCGTCAACCGCGCCTCGTCGGAAGACCAGCTCTATCGCCGCGGCGAGAGCTTCCGCATCCCCGGCATCCAGGTCGACGGCATGGACGTTCTGGCCGTGCGTGGCGCGACCGAGGAAGCGCTCAAGTGGGTCCAGGGCGGCAATGGCCCGATCCTGCTCGAAATGAAGACTTACCGCTATCGTGGTCACTCCATGTCCGATCCAGCCAAATATCGTTCGCGTGACGAGGTTCAGGCGGTGCGTGAGAACAGCGACCCGATCGAGGGCGTGAAGAAATATCTGATCGACGCCGGCGTCAGCGAGGACGAGATCAAGGTCATCGACCAGGATATCCGCAAGATCGTCGCCGAAGCGGCCGATTTCGCCGAAACCTCGCCCGAACCTGAGATGCATGAACTCTATACCGACGTGCTGGTGGAGCAATATTAATGGGTATCGAAATCAAGATGCCGGCGCTCTCGCCGACGATGGAAGAGGGCACGCTGGCCAAGTGGCTGGTGAAGGAAGGCGATGAAGTGAAGTCCGGCGATATCCTCGCCGAGATCGAGACCGACAAGGCGACGATGGAATTCGAAGCCGTCGACGAAGGCAAGATCGGCCAGATCGTGATTGCCGAAGGCACCGAAGGCGTGAAGGTCGGCACCGTCATCGCGACGATGGCGGGCGAGGGCGGCGAGGCTGCTCCGGCACCTGCGCCCAAGGCCGAGGCTCCCAAGGCCGAAGAAGCCCCCAAGAAGGCGGAAAGCGGCACGTCGAAGCTGGCGTCGGAAGCCAAGGCGACCGTGCAGGATCCGGACCTCCCGGCCGGCACCGAGTTCGTCAAGACCACCGTGCGCGAAGCGCTGCGCGACGCCATGGCCGAAGAAATGCGGTCGGACCCGCGCGTCTTCGTGATGGGCGAGGAAGTCGCCGAATATCAGGGCGCCTACAAGGTGACCCAGGGCCTGCTCGACGAATTCGGTCCCAAGCGCGTCATTGACACGCCGATCACCGAATATGGCTTTGCCGGCATCGGTTCGGGCGCGGCCATGGGAGGCCTACGTCCGGTGATCGAGTTCATGACGTTCAACTTCGCCATGCAGGCGATTGACCACATCATCAACTCGGCGGCCAAGACCAACTACATGTCCGGTGGCCAGATGCGCTGCCCGATCGTGTTCCGTGGTCCCAACGGCGCGGCCAGCCGCGTCGGCGCACAGCACTCGCAGAACTACGGTCCCTGGTATGCCGCGGTTCCCGGCCTGATCGTGATCGCGCCCTATGATGCGGCCGATGCCAAGGGCCTGCTCAAGGCCGCGATCCGCTCGACCGACCCGGTCGTGTTCCTGGAGAATGAACTTCTCTACGGTCGCAGCTTCGACGTGCCCAAGGTCGACGATTATGTCCTGCCGATCGGCAAGGCGCGCATCATGCGTCCGGGCAAGGACGTGACGCTGGTCAGCTATTCGATCGGCGTGGGCCTGGCGCTCGACGCGGCCGAGCAGCTTGCTGCCGAAGGCATCGACGCCGAAGTGATCGACCTGCGCACGCTGCGTCCGCTCGACACCGCGACCGTGCTGGAAAGCCTCAAGAAGACCAACCGCCTGGTGGTGGTGGAAGAAGGCTGGCCGACCTGCTCGATCGCGTCGGAAATCGCCGCCGTCGTGATGGAAAAGGGCTTCGACGATCTCGACGCCCCGGTCCTGCGCGTCACCAACGAGGATGTGCCGCTGCCTTATGCCGCCAACCTCGAAAAGGCGGCGCTGATAGATGCCGCCCGCGTCGTCGAAGCGGCCAAGAAGGTCTGCTACAAGTAAGAAAAGAGAAGGGGCGGTCCGGATGGATCGCCCCTTCTCTACTCGCCGTCAAGTGGGGCAGGCTGCTGTCTGAGCGGTCGTCAGCTTGCCCGCATTCTTCATCTGCTGATCCGTGCGTTCACGGACGTTGAAGGCGCTGGTATAGCGGATCACCTTGGTGCCGAAGATGCTGTCGGATACTAGTGGCTGGTAGGTATAGGCCACTTCGACGAACATGACGGCGGTACCGCTGCCCGATTTGATCTTGGTACCGGTGGGGCCCAGGCCGTCCGCCAATGTGGCGTCGCTGGTGCCGTCGCCCGCCTTGCCATAGGTGGAGGTAAAAGCGCCGCCGCCCCAGCAGCGCTGCCAGCGAATATATTGGCCCGCTTTGGTGCCGGTCTGGGTATTGGGCTCCAGGTCGGACAGGAAGATGCGGGTCTTCGCCTTGAAATCCTTGAGGTTGGCGCCGGCCAGTTCGGCGCCGGTGAAGATTTCGTTGATATCCGCCTCGTCGATCGAAGTTCGCTCGCGCGAGGCGTTGTCGGCCACCAGCATCGCGATCTGGCTAACCCGCATATGGGCGGTCGCCAGATTGGCGATTTCCAGTCCGCCCATGGAGAGGATCATCAGCACCGGCAACGAATAGGCAAATTCGATTAGGGCCAGGCCCGACTGATCGTCGCGCAGACGGCGCGCCCAGCGCGCAAGGGGGGGCTTGATCGAGGTCATGTACAGATGATCGGCAATGTGGCCTGGGTGGACCAGGGCTGGTTGCGGATGGTGGCGTTGGCCGTGGCTGTCTGGGTCGCGCTCCAGCCTAGCAGCTTGGCCATCGGGAACAGGCGGGGCATGGATACCGTCACCTGGTAGAAGACGATGTCGTCCGCACCGCCAAGGCCGGTGGAACCTGCGCTGTTGTCATAGCTGCCATTACCGTTCGAATCCTCGAAGCAATCGCCCGTGTTGAAGCTACCCAGTGGTGCGGTATCGGTGGTGATTTTTTCGGGTTTCCCTACACGTGAGAAATTATAATAGCTCTTCTTCGTCACCGACGTGGTACCGTTCTTGCTGTTGATGGTCTGCATCTGGGTGTCGATATAGGCGTCGATCTGGGTACTGCTGAGCGTGCCGACCGATGCCGCGCGGGCGGCCCTGTCGAGCACGCCCTGTGCCACCGAGCGCAGATAGGACTGATAGCCCAGGTCGCCGACGCCCATGATGAATAGGCAGAGCGGCGTGACGATCAGGCCGAATTCCATGAGCGTCGCACCACGCTGGTCATGCCCCAGCCTGCGGGGGGGAGAAGCGAGCCAGCGCATCAGTTCGACAACCGCAAGCCGCCGATATTCTTGGCGATGTTCTGGAAGGTCGTCTTCAGGGAGGCCGATGTATAGTTCATGCTCCAGTGGTTTGCGCTGCTGGCGCAATTCTGAAGCTCGCTGCTCATCACGTCCTCGTCGCTGAAGCCAATGACCCAGATGGTGATGCCCTTCGACTTGATCGCGTTACACATCATTTCCATGCGGCGCTTGTGAATGGCGGTCAGGTCAGTGTCGCTGGCACCCGCCGGTCCATCGCGCTGATCGAGCGCCTGATAACCCCATGCACCATAGACACTATTGTACGCGCTCATCTTGCCATCAGTCATGAAGACGATGTGGCGGGAAACGTTGAAGCCGTTGGGCGCTGCTGCATTGTCGGCCGAGAAGATGCCAGTCGGCGAGAGGAAACGTGCGCCCCACATCATGCCGATGGTGTGATAGGTGCCGCCGACCGCGACGAGGCTGTCGACATAGCTGTTATAGCTGCTAGTCTGGCCGGTAGGCACGGCTGTCCGGCTGGCATAGGATGTCAGCTTGCGCGCCTGGGTCGGGCAGGCCACATAGCCGCCGCTGATATTGCCCGCACTGTTCAGCCAACTGCCGGTATAGGCCACTCCCGTGCCGCTGCGCGAGAATTCGACGTCGGGCCAGTGGGGGCGCCATTTCGTATCCTTGCTGTTGGGCAGGGTATCGATCTGAAGATCGTATGCCGTGCTGGGGATAGACGTGGCCGACGTATCTTTGGTGATGCTGCTGTCGGTGGAACGTTCCTCGATGCAGCCATTCCAAGTCGACGTTGATGCGAGCCCATCGCTGTTGGACGCGGAGTTATAGGCCGGGTTGGCCACTGCGTTACCCTTCACGAATTGCGTCACGTCCAACGGCAATTGCGTATATTGCCACTCATATTTGGGCGTGCGGGTCGTCGTCGCGGTGGTCTGATCCTTATAGCTGCTATAATTTTTTGCTTCCCAATCCTGTCGATTGCGATTGCTGGAATAGTAGCAGTTGCCTGATGCGGTGTAAAACATCCCGTTGCGCGTGCGTGTGACAGTCGCCGTTTCGGTGATCACGCCGTTGCTGTCGGTCGTCGACTGGACATTCGAATTACTGGTCGTGGTTGTGCCCGTGCTGCTGGGGATCGACGGACAACTGTTCCTATTGCTTTCCGTGCCGGTGCTGGTGCTCTCGCTGCCGGAAAGCTTCGTCCAGGTACCATAGGTCGTGGTGATGTCATAATTGCCCCAGAAGCCCCAGCGTCGGGTCTGATAATCCCAGGTTTCGCCTGACGTCCCGCCCTGCAAATAGCTGGCAGGCAGAGATTTTCCGACGTTGACCGTGCTGCTATAAGGCATGAATCCATAGCGGATGCGGCCAGTGGTATCGGAACCCGGCCCTAGCGTGTCGTAGAAATCCTTCACCGCTTGCTGCAGCGCCGCCAGTTTCGTGGTCGTTGCGCTGCCGGAACCGGTGGAGATCGAGTCCTTCATCGAGCCGGTCGTATCGAGCACCAGCATCACGTCGGTATTGCCGATGTCGAAGCGGGAATCGCAATTCACCGCCAGCGACAATGTCTGGACACCGAAGATGCGCATGATGGTGGTCGGGATCGTGGTCTCGGCCGAAACCTGAACGGTCGTCGTCTCGCCCGGCTTGCTCTGGATTACGGGCGTGAAGCTGTTGGCGCCGAACGTGCCCTGCGGGAAATTGAAGTCGAAGAATTTCTTCGCCTCGGTCTTGTTGTCGTCTGTCATCGAAGCCGTCGTCATCGCACGACGCCCGGCCAGTGCGGCGGCGTCGCAGGCTTGCTGCATGCGCGCGCGCACCATATAGGCGCGGCTCATGTCGACGCCGCCCCCTATCAGGCCAGCGAGCGGAATAACCGCTGCGGCCACCATGGCGAGCGTGTTGCCCGCCTGGTTGCGCCGAAGCCGGCCGAGGAATGTCATCGCGCGCTTGATCTGCTTGCCCATGTTCCGCATTCACCCATGTCGCCCGTTTCCCCCCAGAAATCTGGACAGGGCCATAGTCGGCCATGCAACGGGACTGGTTAGGGTCTCTATGCGAAGTCTGGTTAAAGGATTGATAAGCCATTTTTAGATCGGGATCGAAATGATGGATCGCACGGACGATCTGGCACCGCTGGCGCGCCTGCTTTCCGGGCATGCGGGGCGCTTTGCCGAGCGGCATCGGGCGCTCTGGGCGCTGGACCAGCGCTTTGCGCAAATTGCGCGAACCACCAGCGATCCGGCGATCGGGCAGATGCGCCTCGCCTGGTGGCTGGGCGTCGTCACGGACGAGGCGGGCGTCAAGGGGCAGGGCGAGCCGGTGGTCGACTGGCTGCGCGCGATCGGTGCGCTGGACGCGCCCGGCATTCCCGCGATGCTCGACGGTTGGGAAGTGCTGGTAGTGGAGCCGGAGATCGACCTCACCGGGCTGCGCGACTATGCCGCCGGGCGTGGCGGCGGGCTGTTCCAGGCGCTGGCCGATGTGGCCGATGCGCCCGACTGGCTGATCGCGGCGGGCAAGGTCTGGGCCTTGTGGGATCTGTCCGCCCATAGTGGGGACGAGGCACTGGCGGACGCCGCCATCGGCCTTGCCCGCGACCTGTTGCCGCAGGTGGGCGATCCGCCGTGGCCCAGGGCGTGGAAGCCGCTGCGCATCGCTTATCTGCTGGCGCGGCACGATGTCGAGCGGGGGCAGCGGGCGCCGGTCGGGATGACGCGGAACATGGCCTGGCGGCTGATGCGGATCGCGCTTGTCGGGCGCTAGTCGATCGCGATAGGTTCGCTGCCGTCACGAATGGCGGAGCGGGCGATGGGACGGTTGCTGGCGGGGGGCATGGGGGCGTTGCTGCTGGTCGCGGCGGGCCTGTTCTGGTGGCAGGGGCAGGCGACCAGCGAGCCGCCGCCCAAGGCGCTACTCGCGCCACCGCCACCACCCGCAAATGAAGCCCTGCCCGAGGGCGACCCCGATGCGGTCGGGGAGGCGCCGCCGATGCCCGGCGAGGCCAGTCCACAGAGCCGCGAGGAAAAGCGCTTCGCCCGTTATGACCGCAATCGCGACGGCATCATCAGCCGGATCGAGATGCTGGGCAGCCGCACCGCTGCCTTCAAGCAGCTCGATACGAACAAGGATAATCTCCTGTCGTTCGAGGAGTGGGCGGTAGCGACCGCGGACCGCTTCACCGGGGCCGACGCCGACAAGGACGGCAAGCTGACCCCGGCCGAATTCGCCACCACTGCGCCGAAGCGGGCGGCGAAACCGCGCTGCAAATGCTGAGCCTGTCCCGGAAAGATCAGGCCGGCACCACCACCTCACCCAGCCAGCGGCCGAAGGAGGCGCGGGCGCGGGCGGTATAGGCTTCCTTGCGCTGCTTCTTCTTGACGTCGTCCAGCGTCGGGAAAAGGCCGAAATTGACGTTCATCGGCTGATAGTCGGCGGTCTCGACATTGCCGGTGACATGGCCGAGCAGCGCGCCGAGCGCCGTGTCAGCGGGCGGCGGCGCCAGTTCCTGGCCCAATATCTCGGCCGCAGCGAAGCGCCCGGCGATGAGGCCGATGGCGGCACTCTCGACATAGCCCTCGCACCCGGTCATCTGCCCGGCAAAACGGATATGCGGCGCGCTTTTCAGGCGCAGCGTCGGGTCGAGCAGCTTGGGACTCTGGATGAAGGTGTTGCGATGCAGCCCGCCCAGCCGCGCGAACTCCGCCTTTTCAAGGCCCGGAATGGTGCGCAGCAGCTCGACCTGCGCGCCATGCTTCAGCTTGGTCTGGAAGCCGACCATGTTCCACAGCGTGCCCGACGCATTGTCCTGGCGCAGCTGGACCACGGCATAGGGCCAGCGACCGGTCTTCGGATTGTCCAGCCCCATCGGCTTCATCGGGCCATGGCGCAGCGTCTCCGGCCCGCGCGAGGCCATCACCTCGATAGGCATGCAGCCCTCAAAATAGGGGGTGCTCGCCTCCCATTCCTTGAACTCGGTCTTCTCGCCGTCGAGCAATCCCTGGACGAAGGCCTGATACTGCTCCTTGTTCATCGGGCAGTTGATATAGTCCTTGCCCTCGCCACCGCCGGGGCCGATCTTGTCCCAGCGATTGGCCATCCAGCATTCTTCCATGTCGATGCTGTCGAAATGGATGACCGGCGCGATCGCGTCGAAGAAGGCGAGATGCTCCATGCCGGCCGCTTCGCCGATGCTGCTGGCGAGTGCCGCGGCGGTCAGCGGCCCGGTGGCGACGATGGTCATGCCCTCGCTGGGCAGCGTGTCGATCCGTTCGCGCACGATCTCGACATTGGGATGTTCGGCGAGTGCGCGGGTGACGCCGTCGGAAAAGACGTGGCGGTCGACCGCCAGGGCGGAGCCGGCCGGCACCTTGGCCGGTTCGGCCCGGTCCATGATCAGCGAGCCCAAGCGCCGCATTTCCTGATGCAGCAGGCCGACGGCATTCTTGTCCGCGTCATCGGAACGGAAGCTGTTGGAGCAGACCAGTTCGGCAAGACCGTCGGTCTGGTGCGCCGGGGTCATGTCGCCCGCACCGCGCATTTCCGACAGGCGGACCTTGATACCGGCCTGGGCGAGCTGCCAGGCGGCTTCCGAGCCGGCGAGACCGCCGCCGATGACATGGATCTGATGATTGGACATATTTCGCTTAACTTCGCACTTTTCCCGCACATTCGGCAATTTCCGAACGCCAGTGGGACATATTGTTATGAGATGCAATCAGTATAGCGGGGCGTGATCCAATAGGACAGGGGCGCGGAAATACTATTCCGGCGTGTAGGCCAGCCAGCCGCTGATGCCGCTGGTGGCGATCAGGGCAAAGCTCAAATCGGGGACTTCCCCGAGCGGGCCGCAGCCATAAGCCACGCCGAAGCCGATGGCGGCACCGGCGAGCAGCCAGAAAGCGCGGGCGGCGAAAACAGGGCAATGATATGCCAGGACGCGCATCGTCGTCGTCCCGATAATGATCGGAATGGCGGCGATCAGCGGTCCGAAGATCAGCGCGAACAGCAATATGAGGGGCAGGACGATGAAAATGCCCCAATCCACCGTGATCGCATCGGGTATGCGACGATAGGTCGCTGCGGCCAGATAGAGCGTAATGAACAGCGGGCCGGCGGTCAGGATCGCGCGGCCGGCGCCGCTAAGATGGGCAGGATCGGCATGGGACATCGGAACCTCCCGAAAAGGGGAAGGGTGGGGCGCACCCTTCCGACGAGCGATCAGGCGGCCTGGGGATGGCCGTCGTGCAGCCAGCCATTCACCTTGCGACCGAAATGGGCGATCGCGCCCATGTTGAAGAAATGCATGCCGCCCAGCACGAGCACGGCGAGGCCGATCTTGGCGCTGAGGAAGCGGATCGTTTCGGCATAGCTGGTCGGTTCCTTGCCCAGGCTGAGCGTCAGGGTGATGAAGCCGATGTTGACGAGGTAGAAGCCGACGACGAGCAGATGGTTGGTCGACCGGGCCAGTTGCGCATCATGACCGAAACATTGGATCAGGAAGACCTCGCCATTTTTCGACAGGGTGCGCGCGACCCAGATGGTGATGGCGAGCGTGATGACCAGATAGAGGGCATAGGCGGTTTCAACCATGGTTCATCTCCTTGTGGCGGTCAGAGGATCGAGGGCGCGACCGGCCGTTCGGCGCGCTGCTTGATGAGGGCGAGCAGGTTCTTTTCGATGTCGCCCAGGAAGATTTCGCCCCACAATCGGGAATAGCCATTGACCGGGGTCTGCATCCAATAATGGGTGTCGATGATGACGCGGGTGCGGCCGGGGCCGGCCGGTTCCATGCGATAGCCGCCGGTCGTCACCTTGAAATAGGCGCTGTCGGGCATCAGGTGCCGGTCGGTGAACTGCCAGGCGTCGAGCCCGCGAAAGTCGAAGCGCCAGCCGATGCTGCGGCCCGGTTGCCAGTCGATGATATGTTCGCGAAACCGCACCTGCCGGCCCCAGTCGGCCATGCGGACTGCGCCGATCCCTTCGCCCAGCATATGGGCGCCGAGCGGGCGAGGCACGCCCAGCACATCCTGGGTGAAGGTCCATGTGCCATCGCCCGGCCGGACATCGGGAATGCCGCGCAGCAACGGCCATATCCGGTCCGGGCTGGCCTCGACGATGATCGAGCGGCTGACCGTGGCGGTGGCGTCGGGCAGGGGGATCATCGGTTCGACCTGCATCGCGATCAGCGGCATGGCGAGCACGGCCATGCAATAGCTGGTGCCGCGATCGCCGGCCCGGCCGCGCAGCCGATAGGTGGCATAGGCGCCGGCCATGCCGCTGGCGATCCAGAGCGGGGCGAGCATGACGATGCAGATCACCCCTTCCTTCAGCACCGGGACGGACAGGAGGATGGTTGCGCCCAGCAGCCAGAGCGGCATGGTCATGTAATAGCGGCGCGACCGCTCCGCCCAGGGATCGCCGACATAGGCGACGAACGCGGTGAGCGCGGCGGGCAGGAGCAGCAGGAAGGTGAAGCTGACGAGGCCGTTCACGCGGGTGGCGTCGAGCAGCAAATAGACGCCGATCGCAAAGGCCATGGCCAGCGCGACGGCCGAGGCGATGCGCAGCGCCGCCGATCCGGTGCGAACGGGCGGGTCGATGGGATCGGGGTTCTTGTCGTTCGTGTCAGACATTTCTGTAAACTCCGAAACTGGCCGGCGCGATCGGGCGTCGGGGCGCATCGATTGGGTCTTTTATTTTCCGCATTTTGCGAGCCGTCATCCGGTCCAGATGACTTCAAAATGTTCCTGGATCAGTCCTTGCTCTTGCCGGTGGAGATGAAGCGCGCGACCTTGTTGCCGAGCTTCATGAGAGCGACCAGGGTCGACTTGGGCAGCTTGTTGACCTGCTCATACCAGTTGCCGAGCGTTGACATGAATTCATGCATGCGGGTGATGCGTTCGCGCACATGGGGCGGACAGCTTTCATCCTTGGCGAGGCGCTGGGCGAGATCGTTCAGCAGGGCGATGGTCGGGTCGATCTCCCGCCGCTTGCGCTCGGCGGCGATACGGGTGAGCATTTCCCACAGATCGGTTTCCGCGACGAAATGGTCGCGCCGGTCGCCCTCTACATGGACGCGGCGGACGATCGCATAGGATTGCAGTTCCTTGAGCGCGGTCGAGACATTGGAGCGGGCAAGCCCTAGCTGGTCGACAATCTCGTCGGCGGGCAGGGGATGGTCGGACAGATAGAGCAGCGCATGGACCTGGCTGACCGACCGGTTGACGCCCCATTGTGTGCCCATCTCGCCCCAGTGGAGCAGGAACGCCTTGGCATCGGGATGGTCGAGAAGTGGCATGACGTTCCTTTCTGTAAAAACAGAAATAACGGAATAGAGTGAGTCGGGCAAGAGGGCGGCGACGGCGGAGGAAAAATCGCCGAAATCCGTCGAGCCCGTTGAAAAGCCGCAGCATCTCGGCAATCTGCGGATCAGCAACGGAGCCCCTTATGCCAGTCCTTTCCGACGATCCCTCCTCCCTCGATACATTGCCGACGCCCTGCCTGGTGCTGGATGCCGACCGGATGGATCGCAACATTACGCGGTTGCGCGGGCATCTTGACGGGCTGGGCGTGGGGATGCGACCGCATCTCAAGACCGCCAAGTCGGTCGAGGTCGCGCAGCGGCTGATGCCGACGGCGCAGGGGCCGGCGACGGTATCGACCCTGCAGGAGGCACGCCGCTTTGCGGAGGCCGGGGTGGGCGACATTCTCTATGCGGTCGGCATCAGCCCGGCCAAATTGCCCGAGATCCTGGCGCTGCGGGCGCAGGGGGTGGACCTGGCGATCGTGCTGGATTCGGTCGAACAGGCGGAGGCAGTCGCGGCCGCGTCGCGCGCGGCGGGCACGGCCATTCCGGCGCTGATCGAGATTGATTGCGACGGCCATCGGTCGGGCGTGCAGCCCGGCGATGCGGTGCGGTTGCGGGCGATCGGCGCGGCGCTGGCGCAGGGCAGCGCCTTGCGCGGCGTGATGACCCATGCCGGCGGCAGCTATGGCGCGCGGGGTGCGGCGGAACTGCGCGCCTGCGCCGATGCCGAGCGGGATGCCGTGCTGTCAGCGGCGCGGACCTTGCGGGCGGCGGGGCATGATTGCCCGGTGATCAGCGTCGGATCGACCCCGACCGCGCATCATGCCACGGACCTGAGCGGCGTGACCGAGGTGCGCGCCGGCGTCTTCGTCTTCTTCGATCTGGTGATGGCCGGGATCGGTATCTGTTCAGTGGACGATATCGCCCTGTCGGTGCTGGCGACGGTGATCGGGCATCAGCGGGAAAAGGGCTGGATATTGGTCGATGCCGGCTGGATGGCGATGTCGCGCGATCGCGGCACGGCGAAACAGGATGTCGATCAGGGCTATGGCCTGGTCTGCGACCGGGACGGGCGGCCCTATGGCGATCTGATCCTGGTCGATGCCAATCAGGAACATGGCATCATCGCGCTGCGGCCCGGTGCGTCCGGTATCCTGCTGGACCTGGCGGTGGGCGATCGGGTGCGGATATTGCCCAATCATGCCTGTGCCACCGGGGCGCAGCATGATCGCTATCATGTGGTGCGGGCCGGCAGCGATACGGTGGAAGCGGTCTGGCCGCGATTTGGAGGATGGTGATGGACGTGCAGCGGATCGAGACCGACAAGGCGCCGGCGCCCGCCGGTCATTATGCGCAGGCGACGATCGCGAATGGCTTCGTCTTCGTGTCGGGGCAATTGCCGGTGGTGGCGGGGCAGGGGCCACGCAGCGACCTGTCGTTCGAGGATCAGGCACGGCTGGCGATCGGCAATATGCTGGCGATCCTGGCAGAGGCAGGATGCGGGCCGGAGCGGATCGCGCGTGTCACCGCCTATATCGTGGGCGTCGAGAACTGGCCGCGTTTCAACGCCATCTATGCGCAGATGATGGGTGATGCCCGACCGGCGCGCACGGTGGTGCCGGCGCCCGAACTCCATCATGACTGTCTGGTCGAGGTCGACGCGATCGGCCTGCTGCCGGGCTGACTACAACCATGGGAGCGCTATCTTTCCGTCGCCGCCTGTCCTAGCGATAGGTGAGCGAAGGAGACAGGCGGATGAGAAACAAGGCCGGGGCGCTCATGGCCCTGCTGGCGCTGTCGGTGCCCGCAGCGGTGCGGGCGGAGGATCAGTATAAGCTGCTCGTCCTCGCCATTCCCAACAAATATCATTATGAATATATACCGATCGCGCGCGACAGCCTGGAGCATCTGGGCAAGCTGCATGATTTCAGCTTCACCTGGGCGAACAACACGTCGGCTTTCGATGGTGATCTCAGCCAATATGCGGCGGTGATGTTCCTCAACACGCCGGGCGAGGAACTGAACCCGGTCCAGCGCGCCAAGTTCGAGGCCTATATGCGCGCGGGCGGCAATGCCATCGTCGTGCATCGCGCGCTCATCACCCCGCCGGGCGAATGGGCCTGGTACGAGAAGATGGTCGGGCGCAGCTTCGTCATCCATCCGATGGTGCAGACGGCGGTGGTGACGCCGACCGACAAGGGCTTTCCCGCCACCTATGGCCTGCCCGATCGCTGGATCTGGACCGATGAATATTATGTCACCGCCAACCCCTATAAGGTGACGATCCATCCGGTGCTGAATGTCGAGGAAAGCAGCTACGACCCGACCAAGATCTGGCCGGGACAGGTGGCGAAGCCGATGGGGCGGGAGCATCCCGTCGCCTGGTATCATGCTTATGAGAAGGGGCGGGTGTTCGTCACCGCGCTGGGCCATAATGGCGAGATGTATCGCGATCCGCGCTATCTCGACCATCTGATGGGCGGCATCTACTGGACGGCGACCGGGCGCGGCCAGCTGCCCTGACGGCGGCGCGGAACGCCCGCGCCGCCGGGTTTTCGATCAGGCGGCGACCAGTTCGCCCTCGCCATAATAGGCGCTTTCGTCGAGGATGCCCTCGCGCTTGGCGACGATCACGCCGACCAGCACCTGGCCCGCGACGTTGACGGCGGTGCGGCCCATGTCGAGGATCGGGTCGATCGCCAGCAGCAGGCCCGCGCCTTCGAGCGGCAGGCCCAGCGTCGAGAGGGTCAGCGTCAGCATCACGATCGCGCCGGTCAGGCCGGCGGTCGCGGCCGAGCCGATGACCGAGACGAAGACGATCAGCACATAGTCGATGAAGTGGAGCGGGATGCCATAGAAGCCCGCGACGAAGATCGCCGCCAGCGCCGGATAGATGGAGGCGCAACCATCCATCTTGGTGGTCGAGGCGAGCGGGATCGCGAAAGCGGCATAGCCCTTGTCGACGCCCAGCCGCTCGGTCACGGTCTCGGTCACCGGCAGCGTGCCGACCGACGAGCGCGAGACGAAGGCAAGCTGGATCGCCGGCCAAGCCTTGGCGAAGAAGGGGCCGGGTTTCAGGCCATTGGCGATCAGCAGCAGCGGATAGACCACCAGCAGGACGAGGCCGAGGCCAAGATAGATGGCGGCGGTGAAGGTGCCGAGCTGCGCCAGCGCGCTCCAGCCATAGGTGGCGATGGCGGTGCCGATCAGCGCGGCCGAACCGATCGGCGTCAGGCGGATGACCCAGCCCAGGATCGCGCGGACGACGGCGAGCAGCGAGCGGACGAATGAGAGGAAGGGCTCTGCCTTGTCACCGACCTTGAGCGTGGCAAGGCCGACCGCGATCGAGATGACCAGCAATTGCAGGATGTTGAACGAGATGCTGGTGCTGGCGCTGCCGTCGGTGATCTTGGTGCCGGCGGACAGGGCCAGGCTGTTGCCGGGCACCAGGCCCTTGAGGAAATCGAGCCAGCCGCCGACCGAGTCCGGCTGCTTGGCGGCCAGGGCCGCGCTGCTGATCCCGACGCCCGGCTGCACGATCACGCCGATGGTGATGCCGATGGCGACCGCGATCAGCGCGGTGATCGCGAACCAGAGCAGGGTCTGGCCGGCCAGGCGGGCGGCATTGTCGAGCGCGCGCAGATTGGCGATCGACGCGACGATCGCGGCAAAGACCAGCGGCGGCACGATTGCCTTCAAGAGCGAGACGAAGATCGACCCGACCGTCTTGAGTGTGGTCGCCAGCCAGTTGAGGTCGCCATCCGGACCCACGCCGATCTGGCGCGCGACGAGACCGAGGGCGAGGCCCACGACCATGCCGAGCAGAACCTGGAAGCCGAAGCTGCGATAATTGAGGGCCATGATGGCTTTATTCCTTTGGACGACCGGCGCGCTATATCGGATGGCATCCGTCCGATTGCGCGCAAGCAATTCTTTCAAGGGGTTCAGTGCGGATAAGGTGGCCCTCTTTCCGCGCGCCGTCCGATCAAACGCATGGAACGACGCGATCCGCTATGCCACAATCACCGTTCGGGTCCATCAGGGAGTATAAATATATGCAATTGCGGGGGATATTGCTGGCGGGAGCAATGCTGGCAATGCCGATCGGGGCGCAGGCGGCGGCGGATGCCGGCGCGGCCAAGGAGATACTGAAGCGATCGGTCGCGTTCAAGACGGTCGAGGGGGCGGGGCGGGTGCCCGCGCTCGCCGCTTATTATGCCTCGGTGCTGAAGCAGGCGGGTTTTGCCGATGGCGATATCGTCATCACCCCGATGGGCGAGACCGCGACGCTGGCGGCGACGATCAAGGGGCGCGACCCCAGCCTTAAACCGATGCTGATGATCGGTCATATGGACGTGGTGGCCGCCAACCGCGCCGACTGGACGCGCGATCCCTTCGTCCCGGTCGAGGAGGATGGCTATATTTTCGGGCGCGGGTCGGAAGATAATAAATATGACGTGGCGATGATGGTCGCGACGCTGGCGCAGCTCAAGAAGGAGGGCTGGACCCCGCGCCGCACCGTCATCCTGCTCTTGTCGGGCGACGAGGAGACCAACATGGTCACCACCAAGGCGCTGGCGGCCAAATATAAGGACGCCGAGTTGCTGCTGAACGGTGATGGCGGCGGCGGCCTGCTCGACGAGACGGGCAAGCCTGTCCTCTACCAGTTGCAGGCGGGCGAGAAGACCTATGCCGATTTCGAGATCGGCTTCACCGATCCGGGCGGCCATTCGAGCGCGCCGACGCCAGGCAATCCGATCTATCGGCTGGCCAAGGCGATAGACCGGATCGCGGCCTATCAGTTCCCACCGATGATCAACGAGCTGACCAAGGCGTCGCTCAGCCTGTCGGCGCAGCGGATCGGCGGCGATGTGGGGGAGGCGATGCGCCTCTATGCCGCGACCCAGGATCCGGCCTCGGCCCAATTGCTGTCGAGCCGACCGGAATTTGTGGGGCAGGTGCGCACCACCTGCGTCGCGACCATGCTGGCGGGGGGGCACGCGCTCAACGCCCTGCCGCAGAGCGCCAAGGTCAGCGTCAATTGCCGCATCTTCCCCGGCGTGAAGATCGACGATGTGAAGGCGCAGCTGGTCAAGGTGGTGGATGATCAAAGCGCGACATTCACCACGCTCAACGATCCGACCGGCAGCGATGCCTCGCCGTTGCGCGACGATGTGGTGAAGGCCGTGGCCGCCGCGATCAAGGCGCGCTCGCCCGCGATCACGGTGATGCCGGGCATGTCGGCCGGCGCGACCGACAGCCTTTATTTCCGCGCGCTGGGCGTGCCCAGCTATGGCGTCTCCAGCCTGTTCATGAAGGCCGAGGATGGCTTTGCCCATGGCCTTAATGAACGGGTGCCGGTGGCGGGCATCGCCGCTTCATTGGCCCAGTGGGACAGCGTGATCCGGGCGCTGGCGAAGTAACGACCGCCGCTTAAAAATCTCGTCATCCCCGCGGAAGCGGGGACCCATCTCCCGAAGGTCGGTCTGTTGGGCAAGGTCAGGAGATGGGTTCCCGCTTTCGCGGGAATGACGGCTATTTATGAATGCGCCGGCAAATATCAGCCCCGCACGGCCACCGCATTGGCGGCCGAGAGGACGGCCTTGACCGATGCGGTCGCGACGTCGCTGTCGGTGCCGATGCCGAAGACGGTGCGGCCGTCGGCGGTGCGGCATTCGACATAGGCGGCGGCGTTCACATCAGTGCCGGCGCCGATGGCGTGCTCATTATAGTCGGCGACCTCCAGCACCACGCCCAGTTCGTCGCGCAGCGCGGCCAACACCGACGAGATGAGGCCGTTGCCGCGACCCGAGATCGAGCGTTCGCCGCCTTCATGGACGATCTTGCCGGTGAAGATGCGGTCGCCTGCGCTGCCGCTCTCATGATAGTCGATCAGGCTATAGGCCTGGTCGCCGGTCTGGTGATAATAATCATCGAACGCAGCCGAGATGTCGGCGGCGTTGAGTTCGCGGCTCGACTGGTCGGCCAGCGCTTGCACCACCTTCGAGAAGTCGGCCTGCATCCGCTTGGGCAGCTTGTAGCCCTTGTCCTGTTGCAGCACCCAGGCGACGCCGCCCTTGCCCGACTGCGAATTGACGCGGATCACCGCCTCATAGTCGCGGCCCAGATCCTTGGGGTCGATCGGCAGATAGGGGACGTTCCAGAACAGGTCGTTGCGCGCTTCCTGCGCGGCAAAGCCCTTCTTGATCGCGTCCTGATGCGATCCTGAGAAGGCGGTGAACACCAGTTCGCCGGCATAGGGATGGCGCGGGTGGACCGGCAGCTGGTTGCAATATTCGACGGTCTGGATGACTTCGTCGATGTCGCTGAAGTCCAGTTCCGGATCGATGCCCTGCGTGTACATGTTGAGCGCGACGGTCACCAGGTCGCAATTGCCGGTGCGCTCGCCATTGCCGAACAGGCAGCCTTCGACACGGTCGGCGCCCGCCATGATGCCCAGTTCCGCGGCGGCAACGCCGGTGCCCCGGTCATTATGGGTGTGCAGCGAGATCACGACGCTGTCGCGGCGGGAAATGTTGCGGCAGATCCATTCGATCTGGTCGGCATAGATATTGGGGGTCGCGCACTCGACGGTGGCGGGCAGGTTCAGGATCAGCGGCCGTTCCGGCGTCGGCTGGAGAATGTCCATCACCGCCTCACAGCATTCCAGGCTGAAATCCAGCTCGGCGGTCGAGAAGGTTTCGGGGCTATATTCAAAATGCCAGTCGGTGTCGGGCATCCGCGCCGCATTGTCGCGCAGCAGCTTGGCGGCGTTGATCGCGATCTGCTTGATTTCCGGGCGTTCCATCTGGAACACGATGTTGCGCCAGGCCGGCGAGATCGCGTTATAGACATGGACGATCGCCTGCTTCGCGCCGCGCAGGCTTTCGAAGGTGGTGGCGATCAGATCCTCGCGCGCCTGGGTCAGCACCTGGGGCATGACATCGTCGGGGATCGCGCCGTCCTTGACCAGGCCGGAGATAAAATCGAACTCGGTGGCGCCGGCGGCGGGGAAGCCGACCTCGATCTCCTTGACGCCGACCTTGACCAGCAGGTCGAAGAAGCGGCGCTTCTTTTCCGCGTTCATCGGGTCGATCAGCGACTGGTTGCCGTCGCGCATGTCGGTCGACAGCCAGCGGGGCGCCTTGGTGATGACCTTGGACGGCCATTGGCGATTGGGCAGGTCCACCTGGGGGAAGGGACGGTATTTCTGCGAAGGATCGGTCAGCATCATGGGATCAAACTACTTCCTGGCACGGGACGCTATTGTGCGCTCCGGGGTACGACTTGACTGTGATGAATGCCCTTAGGCGGATCGACGCTGCCCTTAGCCGGAAGGCAGCACAAAAGCCACGCCTAAGGGCGTGTAAGTCGTAGCAGGGTAAGAAGCGCGACGCTCTGCATGATGCTGTCCCCATAAACGCCGACAGGGGGAGCGTAAAGCCGTTTCTTGCGAAAGGGGGCTCAGGCGCGATGGAAAATTGCGTCGATGGTCAGATCGACCTTGTCGGACACGAAGGGGCGGCCAAAGCCCATGCCATAGTGGCTGCGCTCGACGCTCATGCTGCCGGTGAAGTGGAGGGTGGCGATGCCGGGCGCTTCGTCGGGCGTGACCCCGGTCAGTCGGACGGACAGGGCGACCGCGCGGGTCTGGCCGTGCATGGTGAGTTCGCCGGGAATGGTCGTTGCGCTGTCGCTGCCGGCGAGGGGCGCGTCCCTGGCGGTAAAGCGCACGGTCGGGAAATGGGCCATGTCGAAAAAGCTGTCGCCTTTCAGCATGGCGTCGGTCGAAGCATCGCCCGTGGTCATCTTCTCGACCGGGAAGTTGATGTCGACGTCGGCCCGCTCGGGCCGGGCGGGGTCGATCATCACCATGCCCTCAGGCTGGGTGAAATCGCCTTCATAGCCGCCAACCAGGGCCTTCACATGGAAGTGGACCTTGGTCGCATTATTGTCGACCGCATAGCGGCCCGGCGCATAGAGCGCAGGGCCGCCAGCAGGACTGGCCGCCGCCGGCACGCACGCGATCAGGCTCAGAAGCAGGATCGCGCGGGCCGTGCGGGGGATCATCGCATCACTTCTGGAAGGCGACGATGATCTTCAGTTCGACATTGTCGCCGACGACGGGAACGAAGCCGCCCATGCCGAAGTCGCTGCGCTTGATCGTGCCGGTCGCGACGAAGCCGACATTTTCCTTCTTGTTCATCGGGTTCGCACCCGCGCCGTAGAATTCGGCGTCCAGCGTCACCGGCTTGGTGATGCCCTTGATGGTCAGGTTGCCGGTGATGTCCGCGCCGGTCGCGCCGTCGGCCTTCACGCCGGTCGACACGAAGGTCGCGGTCGGGAACTTGGCGGCGTCGAAAAATTCGGGCTTGGCGAGGTGCTCGTTCAGCGCCGGAATGCCGGTGGTGAGGTTGGCGATCGGCAGTTCGATCGACACCTTCGATGCGGAGAGGTTGGCCTTGTCCAGTGTCAACGTGCCGGTCGGCTGGGTGATGACCCCCATATTGTTGGTGAAGCCCATATGGTCATAGGCGAAGACGACCTGGGTGTGGCTGGGTTCGACGCTGTAGGTGCCGCCGGTGACCTTGGCGGCATCCTTGCTGCCGGGGACGGCCATCGGGGCCTGGGCGATGACAACAGTGCCGCCGGCGACCGCGATCAGGGCGGCGGCAGAGATCAGATATTTGCGCATGGGAAACGCTCTCCAAAAGCATTCAAGGGACGCAGCACAGAATATGCCACGTCCCTCGATTGTTCCAGAGGCGTAACCGGAAACGGATCGTTCCGGTTTGCCGCTATTTCTCCCCTCCCTTTTCAGGGAGGGGCTGCTATCCGCTTAGTTCTTGTCCTTGTTGACCAGCTTGTTGGCGCCGATCCAGGGCATCATGGCGCGCAGTTGCGAACCGGTCTTTTCGATCTGGTGGGCGGCAGCCTGCTTGCGGCTGGCCTTGAGTTCGGGCTGGCCGGCGCGGTTGTCGAGGATGAAGTCCTTGACGAAGCGGCCCGACTGGATGTCGGCCAGAACGCGCTTCATTTCCTTCTTGGTTTCCTCGGTGATGATGCGCGGGCCGGTCTTGATGTCGCCATATTCGGCGGTGTTCGAGATCGAGTAGCGCATGTCGGCGATGCCGCCTTCATACATCAGGTCGACGATCAGCTTCAGCTCGTGCAGGCACTCGAAATAGGCCATTTCCGGGGCGTAGCCGGCTTCGACCAGGGTTTCGAAACCGGCCTGGACCAGCGCGGTGGCGCCGCCGCACAGAACGGCCTGCTCGCCGAACAGGTCGGTTTCGCATTCCTCGCGGAAGTTGGTTTCGATGATGCCGCTGCGGCCGCCGCCAACGCCCGAAGCATAGGACAGGGCGATGTCATGGGCGTTGCCGGTCGCATCCTGATGGACGGCGATCAGGCAGGGCACGCCGCCACCGCGCTGATATTCACCGCGCACGGTGTGGCCCGGACCCTTGGGGGCGATCATGATGACGTCGATGTCGGCGGGGACTTCGATCAGGCCGAAATGGATGTTCAGGCCATGGGCGAAGGCCAGCGCGGCGCCGGGGCGCAGATTGCCCTTGATGTCGGCTTCATAGATGGCGGCCTGATGCTCGTCGGGCGCCAGGATCATCAGCACGTCGGCCCACTGGGCGGCTTCCTTGTTCGGCAGCACCTTGAAACCGGCGCCTTCGGCCTTCTTGGCGCTGGGCGAACCGGGACGCAGCGCGATGGCGACTTCGGCAACGCCGGAGTCGCGCAGGTTCTGCGCATGGGCGTGGCCCTGCGAGCCATAGCCCAATATGGCGACCTTCTTGCCCTTGATCAGGCCGATGTCCGCGTCGCGATCGTAATAAACCTTCATTGGAAAACCCCTTCTCGTCCCCCCATGCAGGGGGCGTTAGACAATAGTGGTGGAAAGGAACGCTGCCGAAACAGCGCGGAATGGAATGTCAGGCCGGCTCCTTGCCGCGGATCAGGCCGGCGACGCCGGTGCGACCGACCTCGACCAGGCCGACCTGGCGCATCAGGCCGACGAAATTGTCGATCTTCTCGGTCGTGCCGGTGATCTCGAAGATGAAGCTTTCGATCGTGGTGTCGACCACCTTGGCGCGGAACACATCGGCCAGGCGCAGTGCTTCGATCCGGTGATCGCCGGTGCCGGCAACCTTGACCAGCGCCAGCTCGCGCTCGACGAACGGGCCGGCGTCGGTCAGGTCCGTGACCTTGTGGACCGGGACCAGCCGGTCGAGCTGGGCGATGATCTGGTCGATCACCTTGGGCGGGCCGTTGGTGACGATGGTGATGCGGCTGATCGCATGGTCGTCGGTAATGTCGGCCACGGTCAGGCTGTCGATATTATAGCCGCGCGCGGTGAACAGGCCGGCGATGCGGGCCAATATGCCCGCCTCGTTCGACACCGTCAGCGACAGGACGTGCCGCTCGCTCTGTTCTTCGTGGATATGCATCAGATGCTGTTCCCGTCTTCCATTTCTTCGCGCTCGGGGCGCGGCGAGATCATGCCGATAAAGGCATAGTGCCAATCATCGTCCTGCGGGTGGGCGAGGCGGACGGGGAAGGCCGTCACCGCGTCGAACATCCGCAGGAGATGTTCGCCCACATAGCGTGGGCCGGCCAGCAGCCGATCGACCTGCAAGCCATGATATTCGAACCCGCTATCCAGATGCACTTCCCATTCCTCATTGTCGGGGTCAGCATGGTCGCTGGTCCAGCCGGTGAGTTCGGTCGCGCCTGTGATCCGTTCGAAATCCCAGGGTTCGGTCACGAAAATGCGGACCTTGGTGGAGGCGGTCACACCAGCGCCTTCGCCTCGTCCGACATCACGCCTTCGATCTGGTTGGGATCGAGCAGCATGTCGGTATGGGCGGCGCCCGACGGGATCATCGGGAAGCAGTTGGAGAGCTTCGCCACGCGGCAGTCGACGATCACCGGCCCTTCGGTTTCCAGCATCTGGCGGATGCCGGCTTCCAGCTCCTGCGGTCCTTCGATGCGGATGCCGGTCCAGCCATAGGCTTCGCCCAGCTTCACGAAGTCGGGCAGGCTGTCCGAATAGCTGTTGGAATAGCGGCTTTCATAGGTCAGTTCCTGCCACTGGCGGACCATGCCCATATATTCATTGTTCAGGATGAAGATCTTCACCGGCAGGCGATATTGGGTCGCGGTGCCCATTTCCTGGATGTTCATCTGGATCGATGCGTCGCCGGCGATGCAGATGCTGATGCTGTCGGGATTGCCCATCTGCGCGCCGATGGCGGCGGGGAAGCCATAGCCCATCGTGCCCAAGCCGCCCGAGGTCAGCCATTTGTTGGGGTCTTCAAAACCGAAATGCTGGGCCGCCCACATCTGGTGCTGGCCGACTTCGGTGGTGATGATGATGTCCTTGCCGGTCGCGCGGGTCGCCTTGTAGAGGTCCGCGATCGCCTTTTGCGGCATGATCTCGCTGCCGCTTTCGGGGTAGGACAGGCTCTTCTTGGCGCGCCATTCGGCAATCCGCGCCCACCAGGCCGACAGGTCCGCCTTTTCATGGCCGCGCTGCTTCCACAGGGCGATCATGTCCTCCAGCGCGCTGCCGACATCGGCGACGACCGCGACATCGACATCGACGATCTTGTTGATCGAGCTGCGGTCGATATCGATATGCACCTTGCGGCTGTTGGGCGCGAAGGCGTCCAGCCGGCCGGTGACGCGATCGTCGAAACGCGCGCCGATGCAGAGGATGAGGTCAGCCTGGTTCATCGCCCAATTGGCTTCATAGGTGCCGTGCATGCCCAGCATGCCGACCCACTGGTCGGAGGATGCGGGGAAGGCGCCCAGGCCCATCAGGGTCGATGTGACCGGCGCGCCGGTCATCGCCGCCAGTTCGCGCAGCAGCGCGCTGGCCTGCGGACCCGAATTGATGACGCCGCCGCCAGTGTAGAAGATCGGCCGCTCGGCCGCCGCCAGCATCTCGACCGCCGCGTCGATCGCGGTGGCATCCGCCTTGGTCTGCGGATGATAGCTGGCATGGACCCTCAGCTCCGGCCGGGCATAGGGCGCGGTCGCGATCTGGACATTCTTGGGAATGTCGACGACGACCGGGCCGGGGCGACCGGTGGTGGCGATGTGGAAAGCCTCATGAACGACTTCGGCCAGCTTGCCGGGGGTCTTCACCAGATAATTATGCTTGGTGCAGTGGCGCGTGATGCCGACCGTGTCCGCTTCCTGGAAGGCGTCGGTGCCGATCAGCTGCGTGGGAACCTGGCCCGTGATGACGACCATCGGGATCGAATCCAGCAGCGCGTCGGTGATACCGGTGACGGCATTGGTCGCGCCCGGGCCGGACGTGACCAGGACGACGCCGGGCTTGCCGGTCGAACGGGCATAGCCCTCCGCCATGTGGGTCGCGCCCTGTTCGTGGCGCACTAGGACATGCTTGATCGTGGGGTGATTATAGAGCGCGTCATAGATGGGCAGCACGGCGCCGCCCGGATAGCCGAACACAACTTCGACGCCCAGATCAACCAGGCACTCGACCAAAATGTCCGCGCCGCTCTTTTCGGCCACGATGAAACTCCTCTTTTTTAAGATGCTGGCTCGCGGGTCTGCGCCGTCGCGCCCGCATTGGCAAGGCGCCAGCGTCTAGAGGACATAAAATGCGTGGTCAACCCCTATTGTTGTAATTTAATTGCTAATTCACTGGCAATTTCGGCATTAATCGGTCTGTTTTCGCGGTGCCAGTCCTGCGGCGGCTGGTTGGAGAACCAGGTATATTGCCGCTTGGCATATTGGCGCGTGGCAAGCTGGCCGCGCGCCATCATCGTGTCACGATCGCTGTCACCTTTGAGCCAGGCGGCGATTTCAGGCACGCCGATCGCCCGCATCACCGGCAGGTCGGGATTGAGATTGCGGGGCAGCAGGGCCTCCACTTCGGCGACCGCGCCCTGATCGATCATCAGCTCGAAACGCCGGTCGCAGCGTTCGATCAGCCAGTCGCGCGGCGGCAGCAGGATCATCGGGGAAAGGTTGATGCGATCGGCGATGCCGCCCTGCTTGTGCTGCTGCCATTGCTTGAGTGGTTTGCCGGTCGATCGCACCACCTCCAGCGCGCGGGCGACGCGGGTGGTGTCGGCTGGGGCGAGGCCGGCGGCGGCTTCCGGGTCTTCGACCCGCAGCGCTTCATGCGCCTGCGCCACCGGCATGGCGCGCACGGCGGCGCGGATATCGGCGTCGATGTCCGGCACCGGCGCGATGCCGTCGAGCAAGGTCCGTATATAAAGGCCGGTGCCACCGACCAGCACCGGCAGCTTGCCGGCGGCATGAGCCGCGTCGATCTCTGCCCTGGCCTCGGCGGCCCAGCGCGCGGCGGAGCAGGCTTCCGCTCCGTCGATATGGCCGAACAGGCGATGGGGCGCGCCGCCCATTTCCTCTTGCGACGGGCGGGCGGACAGGATCGCAAGGTCGGCATAGACCTGGCTGGCATCGGCATTGATGACGACGCCGTCGGCGATCTGGGCCAGGCGGACGGCGAGCGCGCTCTTGCCGCTGGCGGTCGGCCCGGCAATAAGCGCGACCGGTGGGCGGGATTCGCCCGGCATATGTGCGGGAGTGTTCATGTTCGTCGCGACCTTAGTGGCAGTTGAGACCCTGAAACAGGCGGATATTGCCGAAGCAGCCGGACGGCTGGCCTCTGCCGGCTGCGCTCCGGTCGATAGCGTCTGGCTGGACGAGGGCAAGGCGGCCGATATTTTCTTCGGCAGCGATCCCGTTACCGCCCGCGCAGCGCTAACCGATATTGGCGATCGGGTCGACGTGATCGTGCAGATGGCGGCGGGCCGCGAGAAGAAGCTGCTGATCGCCGACATGGATTCGACCATGATCACGGTCGAGTGCATCGACGAGTTGGCCGACTATGCCGGGATCAAGCCGCAGATTGCCGAGATCACCGAACGGGCGATGCGCGGCGAACTGGATTTCGAAGGCGCGCTGCACGGCCGCGTCGCCCTGTTGAAAGGCTTGCCCGACAGCGCGATCGACCAGTGCCGCGAGGAGCGGGTGGTGATCATGGGCGGCGCCCGCGAACTGGTGCGCACGATGAAGGCGCGCGGCGCACGCACCTTGCTGGTTTCTGGCGGCTTCACTCGCTTCACCGGGCCGGTCGCGGCGGAAATCGGCTTCGACGTCCATGTCGCCAATGTGCTGGAAATTGCCGACGGCGCGCTGCTCGGCACCGTCACCGTGCCGATCGTCGATGCCGCGCGCAAGCGCACCGAACTGGAGGCTGCGATCGACGGCGGGATCGACCGTGCGCTGACGCTGGCGGTGGGCGACGGCGCCAATGACATTCCGATGATCGAAGGGGCTGGGCTGGGCGTCGCCTATCATGCCAAGCCCAAGACCCGCGAAGCGGCGGCGGCCGAGATCGTCCACGGCGACCTGTCGGTGCTGCTCTATGCGCAGGGCATCGCTTCGGCCGACTGGGTCCGCGACTAATCCCATATGCTTAACGGCTGGGCGTGCTTGGGGCACGTCCTGCCGTCATTGCACAAGGGTAATGGATTCCATTTCGCCCCTGAACCGTTGTCCCCGCACTGCATCCCGGCAGTGGGTCCAATTGGCGTTGCGACAGGATCGTGGCGCACAGGGAGATGATATGAAAATCCAGACAATGGCGCTGGTCGCCGGTAGCTTGCTGGCGCTGAGCGCCTGCTCGAAAAATGATGCGCCGGTGACCAGCGCGCCGCCGCTCGGGCCGGGCGCGATTGCCGGCACGGTGGCCGCAGACCGCAATGGCGATGGCTATGTCGACGGCTATTACACGTCGGACGGCATCTATCACCCGGTCCAGGGACCGCCCTGTCCGCCGCCCCCGCCGCCGCCGGCACCGCCCCGTTCCGGAGAACGCGGCTGAGCAATCTTTCTTTCCGGGCGCGGCATTTCCGCCGCGCCCCCCGACATGCTGCTTCCCTGATCCTCGCCATGCTGATCGCCGGTTCCGTACCGGGGATGGCGGCTGCGCAGCCGGTCGCCAGCGATACGGCGGCGCGGTCGAGCGTGGCCGCCGAAATCCGGTCGGCGGCGAGCGGCAAGCTGCGCGATTTCTATGGCACGCGCGGCTATTGGCCGCTGTGGAGCGAGAAGGGCAAGGTCCGGGCCGAACCGGCGCAAGCGTTGCTGGCGCTGCTCGACAGTGCCGATCAGGACGGGCTGCGGTCGCGCGACTATGATGCCAGGGGATTGTTGCGGGCGATCAAGGAGGCCGATGCCTCTGGCGATCCCAAAGCGCTGGCGCGGGTCGATGTCGCCCTGTCGAAGGCGCTGGCCACCTATGTCGCCGATGTCCGCCGCCCGTCCAAGGCGGTGAAGATGCGCTATCTCGACCCCGAGGTGGAGCCGCAGGCGCCCGATGCGGCCGAGGTGCTGCGCGCGGCGGCGGTGTCGCCGTCGCTGGCGACCTATGTCGAGAAGGCGGGCTGGATGAGCCCGACTTACATGAAGTTGCGCGCGGCGAGTGGCGCCTATGAGAAGCGCTGGGGTGGTCTGCCGGCGGTGATTGTGCCGACCGACGTCAAGCTGCGGCCGGGCGGATCGAGCGGCGAGATCGCGATCCTGCGGCATCGGCTGGGGCTGCCCGACGGGGTCGATTATGACAAGGCGCTGGCGGCAAAGGTCAAGCTGTTCCAGGCCGATCACGGGCTGGATGCCGACGGCATTGCCGGCGCGCAGACGATCGAGGCGCTCAATCGTGGTCCAGGCTATTATGGCCGGATATTACAGCTCAATCTGGAGCGGGCGCGGCTGTTGCCCGGTCCATGGGTGCGGCATGTCGAGGTCGATGCGGCATCGGCGCGGCTCTATTATTATAGCGGCGGCGAACTGGACGGATCGATGAAGGTCGTGGCTGGTGCGAAGGAAAGCCAGACGCCGATGATGGCGGGCATGATCCGCTATGCGACGCTCAATCCCTATTGGAACATCCCGCCCGACCTGGTCGAGCGCAAGGTGGCTCCCAAGATCCTGGACGGGGCGACGCTCAGGAAGATGCGCTATGAGGCGTTGAGCGACTGGACCGCCGACGCGCAGGCGCTCAGCCAGAGCGAGATCGATTGGCAGGCGGTGGCAGCGGGGCAGCGCGAATTGCGCGTGCGCCAGTTGCCCGGCGGCAATAATGCGATGGGGAAGATCAAGTTCATGTTCCCCAATGACCTGGGCATCTATCTGCACGACACGCCCGACCGGGCGCTGTTCACCAAGCCGGTGCGGCATTTCAGCAATGGCTGTGTCCGGCTGGAGGATGCGCAGCGTCTGGGGCGCTGGTTTTTCGGCAAGACGCCGACCGCAGAGAGCGACGCGCCCGAACAATATGTGCCGCTGCCCCGGCCAGTGCCGGTCTATATCACCTATCTGACGGTGGTGCCGACGGCGGATGGGGTGCAGTTTCTGCCCGACGATTATGGACGGGACGGGGAGTAGCCTCCCCGTTCTGCCGATTTAGTGGATGCCTGCCATCATCCGCGCTGTTGGATCAGTGGATGCCTGCCAGCATCCACAGGGCCATGGCGACCATCATGACATTCTCGGTCAGCGAGACAAAGCCGAGCGGCACGTTGCTGCTGCCGCCGACGCAGGCGCATTTGAGTTCGCGCTTCTCGATATAGACCGCCTTGAACACCGATATCGCGCCGATGCCGCCGATGAACAGGGCGACCGGGATCGACAGCCAGGGGGCAAGGCCGGTCAGCATCAGCGCGCCCGCGCCCAGTTCCAGGAAGGGATAGACACGGCCATAGGGAATGACGCGGCGGGCGAGCAGATCGTAGTTCAGGAACATGGTCGCGAACCGCTCCACATCCTGCAGCTTCAGCATGGCGAGCAGAATCATGGCGATGGCGATGAACCGCTCCAGCGCCAGCAGGCCGACCAGTGGTGCCAAGGTCAGCCAGTTGATCGCCAGTGCCATCAAGGCGGCGACGGCGAAGACGGCCAGCACCGGCACATAGCTGGTCGCGCCGGGCACAGGCACCTTGAGGCCCAGGAAGCGGCGCAGATCGTCATGGCCGCCGATCCGCCGGCCATCGATGAAGATTTGCGGCGTCGTCTTGACCTCATGCTGCGCCTTGAAGGCGTCGGTCTCGGCCCGGCTGGCGAGGGCATAGTCCTCGACCCGATAGCCATGGCGGCGCAGCAGCCAGCGCGCTTTGAGGCCATAGGGACAGACATGGCCGGGCATCACCATACGATAAAGTTGGGCCGTCTTTTCCGCGCCCGAATTTTCCGAGGCTGTGGGCATTGCATCATCCTTTGTCAGGCTTGTTTCTGGTGCGATGCCCCTCATATAGGGTCTGTACCATGGTACGGAGTCAAGGCATGAGCATGACAATTTCCGCACTGGCCCGCGCGGGTGATGTCGGGGTGGAGACGGTGCGCTTCTACCAGCGGCGCGGCCTGCTGGATGCGCCCGATCGGCCCGAGGGCAGTGTGCGCCGCTATGGCGAGGGCGATATCCGCCGACTGCGCTTCATTCGGTCGGCGCAGGCGGCGGGCTTTACGCTGGAACAGATTGGCGAGCTGCTGCAACTCGATGCCGGGCAGGATCGCAAGCGGGCGCGCGAACTGGCGGCCGATCGGATCGCGGCGCTGGATGTGAAGATCGCGGAACTGGAGGCGGCGCGGGCGGCGCTGACGCGGCTGGCCCGGCAATGCCATGCCTCCGATGAAGGGCCGTGCCCGATCATCGCGGCGTTCGAGGACGGCGCTCAGACGTCCTGCGTCTGATCGTCCTGCTTCTGCGCCATCTGCCGGCGCGACATTTCCCGACGCACCGAATAGCCGGTGGGATCGCGGCGAAAATGGTCGCGCATCATGCGCCGCTGTTCGCTGATGATGTGCCAGATATCTTCCGGACTCTTGCCTTCGGTCATTGATCCGTCCGCCCTTTTCCGTTCGACTGCAGGGCAGGGAATATCGCTTTCGCAACGATCAATCCGTGAGCGCGATCACGTAAACGGCGCTTTAACGCTGTTGCTTCAGATATATGCAACGCGGGCGGCGCGAGTGTGATCGGGTAAATGTTGGAAATCGCGCGCTTAACTTCGCATATTTCCCGCACATTCTGACATTATGTTGCGTCCGCCTGATCCTATCGGAAAGCGATGCAAGAGGCTGTGGGGATGATAGCGCGCGGGCGCGCTGTAGGACAGGACGGGGCTGTCTGGAGCGGGTGAGGGGAATCGAACCCCCGTCGTCAGCTTGGGAAGCTGCTGCTCTACCATTGAGCTACACCCGCGTCGCGACCGGCCATGGCATGGCCATGGCGCGTGGTCAACGGGGCTTGATGGGCGCGCGCGAAATTAGCCGACCTGGCGTTTCGCCAGCTTGCGGGCGAGGGTGCGGCGATGCATCCCCAGGCGCCGGGCGGTTTCGGAGATGTTGAAGTCGCAATCCTTCAGCACCTCGTGGATATGTTCCCATTCCAGCGTCTTGATCGATGTCGGGCGCGGCGCGAGTGGCGCGCCCGGATCGCCGCCGGAGCGGGCGAAGGCGGCTTCGATATCGTCGGTGTTGGACGGCTTGGCGAGATAGTTGGTAGCGCCAAGCTTGATCGCCTCGACCGCAGTGGCGATGCTGGCAAAGCCGGTCAGCACCACGATCAGCATGGCAGGATCATGGGCGTGTAGCATCTGGACGCAGACCAGCCCGGATTCCGGGCCGAGTTTCAGGTCGACCACGGCATAGCCGGGACGATTGTCCTTCAGCACCTCTTCCAGCGCGCCATGACTGGCGGCAGTCAGCACGCTGTAGCCGCGCCGCTCGAAGGAGCGCTTGAGCGTCTTTGCGAATGCCTCGTCATCCTCCACGATCACCAGCAGCCGTTCAGCTGTCATCTTCGTTGTCACCTTCTTCTTCCAGCGCCACCGTTTCCAGCGGCAGGCGCAGCAGGATCAGCGCGCCGCCATCGGCGCCATTGCTGGCCGATACGCTGCCGCCCAGCTTGCGGACGACATTGACCACAAGAAAGAGGCCAAGGCCATGGCCTTCCTTGCCTTTGCTGGAGCGATAGGGCTTGCCGAAATCCTCGAGCATGGTCTGGGAGAAACCGCTGCCATTGTCGCGCACGGCGATGTTGAGCGAGGCGCTGTCGCGTCCGACCAGCAGGTCGATATAGGTGGCGCCGGCCTCGCGCGCATTGTCGAGCAGATTGCCGACCGCCTGGCGGATCACCGGGTCGGCGATGATGCGCGGATAGTCATGCGGGCCGAAGTCGCAGCGCAACGGCATGCCCGGATTGGCGCGGCGCCATTCGGCCGCAATCCCTTCGATGAAATCGCGGACATTGGTGACGGCCGGCGCCTCGCCGCGCGCTTCGCCCGAGGAGAGGAGGATACCGGTGACGATCGCCTTGCAGCGCAGCACCGCGCTCTGCATTTCGCCCACTTCCTCGACCAGGGCGGGATGCTCGGTGATTTCGGGCATGCGGCGCCAGTCGCCCAGCACCACAGCGAGCTGGGCGAGGGGGGTGCCCAGTTCATGCGCGGCGCCCGAGGCGAGCAGGCCCATGCGGACGATATGTTCTTCCTCCGCCGCATGCTGGCGCAGGCCGGCGAGATAGGCTTCGCGCGCCTGGAGGTTGCGGTTGATCCGGGTGATGAACAGCACCAGCAGCACTGCGATCATGGTGAAGCAGATCCAGGTGCCGATGATGTGCAGGTCGAACAGCCGGCCTTCCAGCCGGTCGGAGAGGTCGAGCGGGCGATAGTCGAGCGCGAGCAGGCCGGCGCACAGCGCCGACACGGCGGTGATGCCCCAGGCGCTCGCCCGGTCGAGCAGCAGCACGCCGAGCGCGACCTGGAGCAGATAGAGCGAGACGAAGGGATTGGTCGCGCCGCCCGACAGATAGAGCTGGGCGGTCAGCAGCAGCACGTCGAACAGCAGCGATACCGACAGTTCGGCGCGGGTGATGTCGGTCCGGGGGCGCAGCGCCGCAAAGCTGGCGGCGTTGACCAGCACGGCGACGGCGGCGACCAGCAGCATCGGCGCGAGGGGCAGGCGCACCCCCATCAGGAACTGGACGATCAGGATCGTCACCAGCTGCCCGGCGATCGCGATCCAGCGCAGCTGGATCAGCAGCGCCATATTCTTGCGACCGGCGGCATCGGCGGGCCACTGGCTGGGCAGCCAGCGGCGCCTGACGGCTTGGGTCTCGCTCATTCCGCGCTGTCTTCTGGATCCCGACGCATGAGGAAGATGTAGGCGCCTGCGACCATCGCCGCCAGTATGAACCAGGTGATGGCATATTGGAGGTGGTTGTTGGGGAAGCGGACGACGGTCAGGCCGCCGACCGGCGCGGTGTCGGGCGCGCAATTGGCGCCGGCATCGACGAAATAGTCCGCGACCGGCGGGGCGACATGCTGGGCGGCGGCGATCGCGGCGACATCGCGCGAATACCAGCGGCCCGCGGCGGGATCATTGCTGCGCAGGAATCCCCCCTTCGGTTCGGTGAGGCGCAGCAGGCCGACGATCTGGACCGTGCCTTGGGGCCGGCTGTAGCGGGTGCGATTGTCCTGCGGCACGAAGCCGCGATTGACCATCAGGGTGAAGCCGGCATCGGTCACCAGCGGCGTCATCACCCAGAAACCGGGGCCGCGCACGGTGACGGCCTGGGTCAGCACCGCCTTGTCATGCAGGAAATGGCCCGATGCGGTGATGCGGCGATATTCGTCGTCACGGGTGGCGCTGCGGGGGGCGGGGACGGGCGCGGCATGGATGCGGGCGTCGACCCGGGCGATCAGATCGCGCTTCCAGGCGAGGCGATAGACTTGCCAGCTGCCGAGCGCAAAAAGACCGGAGAAAAGGATGAGGGCGATCAGCGTCAGGCCGATCGTAAAGCCCGGGGAGCGCCGGCGGCGCCCCCCGATCTTTTGTGATGTCACGGCATTTCGCTCATATTCTGCATGGCGCTCATGTCGTGCGTGGCGCTCATGTTCATATCGCCGTGCGGCATCATGTTGTTGTTCATATGATACATGACCCACATCGAGCCCGAGAGGACGATGACGACCAGAACGATCGTCAGCATCATCGCCATGAACGACCAGCCGCTTTCGATGCGGGTGTTCATGTGCAGGAAGTAGATCATGTGGACGACCACCTGCACCGCGGCGAAGGCCATGATGATGACGCCGGTCAGCGCGGGATTGCCCAGCACGTTCGACATCACCAGCCAGAAGGGGATGGCCGTCAGGATCACCGACAGGCCGAAGCCGATCATGTAGCTGCCGAAGCTGCCATGCGATCCTTCTTCATGATGGTCATCGTGATGCCCGTGCGAATGGTCATGACCGTGGGGATGGACAGCATCGCTCACCGCAGGACTCCCATCAGATAGACAAAGGTGAAGACGCCGATCCAGATGACGTCGAGGAAGTGCCAGAACATGCTGAGGCACATCAGGCGACGCTTGTTGGCCGGGATCAGGCCCTTCTTGGCCACCTGAACCATCAGCGTGATCAGCCAGATCGAACCGAAGGTGACGTGCAGGCCGTGGGTGCCGACCAGGGTGAAGAAGGCCGACAGGAAGGCCGAACGCCACGGGCCCGCGCCCTCATGGATGAGGTGCGAGAATTCGTAGAGTTCGATGAACAGGAACGCGCCGCCGAAGAGGAGCGTGATGAACAGCCAGCCCTGGGTGGCGCTGACCTTGTTCTTTTCCATCGCCAGCATGGCGAAGCCATAGGTGATCGACGAGAAGAGCAGCATCGCGGTGTTGAGCGCGATGAGCGGCAGGTCGAACAGATCCTTGGGGCCGGGGCCGCCGGCAAAATTGCCGCCGAGCACGGCATAAGTGGCGAACAGGATGGCGAAGATGAGGCAATCGCTCATCAGGTACATCCAGAAGCCCAGCATGGTGCTGTGGCCTTCGTGGAGGTGGGGTTCCTCGGGCAAATGATATGCCCGAGGTTCCAGGGTCGCAGTTGTGCTGCTCATGTGGGTCAGACTCCCGCCGCGAGGATGCGTGTCCGCTCTTCCTCGGTGCGCGTGACGACATCCTGCGGGATGTAGAAGTCGCGCTTGTAGTTGAAGGTGTGGAAGATGGCGAAGCCGATCATGCCGACGAAGCTGAGGGCTGCCAGCCACCACATGTACCAGATCAGGGCGAAGCCGCAGACCGTAGCGAGACCCGCGAGGATCACACCGGTGCCGGTGCTGCTGGGCATGTGGATCGGCTGATAGCCGGTCAGCGGACGCTGATAGCCATTCTTCTTCATGTCGGCCCAGCTGTCGGCATCGTAGACGACCGGGGTGAAGGCGAAGTTATACTCCGGCGGGGGCGAGCTGGTCGCCCATTCCAGGGTACGGCCATCCCAGGGATCGCCTTCCACCTTCAGTTCGTCGCGCTTCCAGATCGACACTGCGAACTGGACCAGCATGGCGCCGATGCCGGCCGCAACGATGGCGGCGCCGACGGCGGCGATGATGAACCAGATGTGCAGGCTGGGATCGTCGAACACGCGCATGCGGCGGGTCACGCCCATGAAGCCCAGGATGTAGAGCGGCGTGAAGGCAAGCCAGAAGCCGACCTGCCAGCACCAGAAGCTGACCTTGCCCCAGAACACGTTCAGCTTGAAGCCGAAGGCCTTGGGCCACCAGTAGTTGATTGCGGCGAACAGGCCGAACAGCACGCCGCCGATGATCACGTTATGGAAGTGCGCGATCAGGAACAGCGAGTTGTGCAGCACGAAGTCGGCCGGCGGAACGGCCAGCATGACGCCGGTCATGCCACCGATGGTGAAGGTCAGCATGAAGGCGACGGTCCACATCATCGGCAGTTCGAAACGGATCTTGCCGCGATACATGGTGAAGAGCCAGTTGAAGAGCTTCGCACCCGTCGGGATCGAGATGATCATCGTCGTGATGCCGAAGAAGCTGTTGACGCTGGCGCCCGAGCCCATCGTGAAGAAGTGGTGCAGCCACACGAGGTAGGACAGCACCATGATGCAGCAGGTCGCGTAGACCATCGAGGTGTAGCCGAACAGGCGCTTGCCCGAGAAGGTCGAGGTGACTTCCGAGAAGACGCCGAACAGCGGCAGGATGAGGATGTAGACTTCCGGGTGACCCCAGATCCAGATCAGGTTCACGTACATCATCGGGTTGCCGCCGAAGTCGTTCGTGAAGAAGTTGGTGCCGATATAGCGGTCGAGCGAGAGCAGGACCAGGGTGGCGGTCAGGATCGGGAAGGACGCGACGATCAGGATGTTCGCGCAGAGCGAGGTCCAGGTGAACACCGGCATCTTCATGAGCGACATGCCCGGCGCGCGCATCTTGACGATGGTCGCGATCAGGTTGATGCCCGACAATGTTGTGCCGACACCGGCCACCTGTAGTGCCCAGATATAATAGTCGACACCCGTGGCCGGGCTATAGTCGATCCCCGAGAGCGGCGGATAGGCGAGCCAGCCGGTCTGGGCGAATTCACCCAGGAACAGCGAAGCCATCACCAGCACCGCGCCGCCCGTCGTCATCCAGAACGAGAAATTGTTCAGGAACGGGAAGCTGACGTCGCGGGCGCCGATCTGCAGCGGGACGATATAGTTCATCAGACCGGTGATGAACGGCATCGCCACGAAGAAGATCATGATCACGCCATGGGCGGTGAACACCTGGTCATAATGGTGGGCGTTGAGGTAACCCTCGGACCCGTTGAAGGCCAAAGCCTGTTGCAGGCGCATCATGACGGCGTCGGCAAAGCCGCGCAGGAACATGACGAGGCCCAGCACCATGTACATGATGCCGATCTTCTTGTGATCGACGCTGGTGAACCATTCCTTCCAGAGATAGCCCCAGAGCTTGAAATAGGTCAGCCCGGCGACGAGCGCCGCGCCGCCCAGCATCACCGCGCAGAAAGTCGCGACGACGATGGGTTCATGCCATGGGAAGCTGTCCCATGTCAGACGACCAAAGATCATCTGTGCTGTTGTGAGTGTGCCAGTCATGGGCCTTACCGATGCTGCGCGTGCGCGTCAGCGCCGCTGTGAGAGGAGTGATCGGCCGCAGGTGCAGCCGCACCAGCGCCCGGCGCGTCGGGGGCGGTTTCCTGCCCCTTGTTGCGGTCTTCCTGGTCGATCACATGGCTGTTGGGGAAGTCATACTGGAGGCCTTCGGTCTCCTTGGCCGATTCCTTGCCCGCGCCGCCCATCTGGTTGATGTGCATCAGCTCGCTCATGCAGCGCTGACCAGGCTTGGGGCAGAGGTTGACGATCGCGTCGAACAGCTTGGGTTCGCTGGTGGCGAAATAGGCGACGGGCGCCTTCTCGCTCGGCTTGGCCAGGGTCTGGTAGACGGTGCGGTCAAGTGCCGCGCCGCTGCCCTTCACCTTGGCGACCCAGGCATCGAAGCCGGCCTGGTCGAAGGCATGATAGCCAAAGCGCATATGGGTAAAGCCCGCGCCCGAATAGTTGGCCGAGAAGCCGATCCCGGTGACGGGTTTGTTGGCGACGGCGTGAAGCTGCGTCTGCATGCCGGGCATCGCGTAGATCTGGCCGGCCAGTTCGGGGACGTAGAAGCTGTTCATCACGGTCGAGGCGGTGATGTCGAAGCGGACCGGGACATTGGTCGGCAGCGCCAGTTCATTGACGGTGGCAATGCCAAGGTCCGGATAGATGAAGAGCCACTTCCAGTCGAGCGCGACGACCTGGACGGTCAGCGGCTTGACCTTGGGATCGATCGCGGTGGTCGCGTTGATCCGGTCGAGCGGACGATAGGGATCCAGCTTGTGCGTGCTCACCCAGGTCAGCGCGCCGAGGCAGATGATGATCAGGAGCGGGGCCGACCAGATCAGCAGCTCCAGCTTGGTGGAATGATCCCAGTCGGGGTCATATTCCTTCTCGGCGGCCTCGTTCGTCGCGCGGTAGCGCCAGGCGAAATAGACGACCAGTGCCATGACGGGCACGACAATGAGGAGCATCAGCGCGACCGAGATCAGGATCAGATCGCGCTGCTGCACCGCAATATCGCCCGACGGGTTCATCACGACCCAGTTGCAGCCCGCCAGCGGCGCCGCAAGGATCGGAGCGGACCAGCGCAGGAGGCGGGTCCAGAGGGGGGAGGGTGGCTGTGACATGGCGCGCGCCTACCGGTTCCGCAGGGAGTCGGATAGAGGGCAATTTGTCCAATGTTGTGCGCGCGCAAAAAATGTTTCGGATGTGGGATACTGCTTAGACTCTGTGGGTTTTCTGTTATGTTGCCATCCTCTGGCCGTCGGGAGACCCAAAATAGGCACCGTCGGCCCAGCCAGGGAGCGGATGCCTATGAGTTCACAGGCCATTGCCTTCACTTCAAGCCAGCTTGAGGATGATGCGCGCAAAATCAATGCACGCGACCACAGCATTGCACCGGGGGATATCTCCATTGGTGTGATCATTGGCCGCACCTCCGAATTTTTCGACTTCTTCGTTTATGCCATTGCCTCGGTGATCGTGTTCCCGAGCCTGGTATTCCCCTATGTCGACCCGCTGACGGGGACGCTCTATTCCTTCGCGATCTTTTCCGTCGCCTTCATCACGCGCCCGATCGGGTCGTTGATTTTCATGGCGATCGACCGGCATTATGGCCGCGGCACCAAATTGACGGCCGCCCTGTTCCTGCTGGGCGGATCGACCGCGGCGATCGCCTTTATGCCCGGTTATGCGACGATTGGCCACTATGCTGCGGTCGTGCTGGTCGTTTTGCGGGCGGCGCAGGGCATTGCGCTGGGTGGCACATGGGATGGCCTCGCTTCGCTGCTGTCGCTCAACGCGCCGCCGCACCAGCGGGGCTGGTATGCGATGGTGCCGCAGCTCGGCGCGCCGCTGGCGCTGCTGGTGGCGAGCGGGCTGTTCGCCTTCTTCCTGCTGACCCTGTCGGAAGCGGACTTCCTCGACTGGGGCTGGCGCTATCCCTTCTTCGTCGCCTTCGCGATCAACGTCGTGGCGCTGTTCGCCCGGCTGCGCATCGTGGTGACGCATGAGTTCGAGCGTTTGTTCGAGCAGAAGGATCTGGTGCCGTCCGAAGTGCTGCCGACGGTCAAGGCGGAGGGACGCAACATCATCATCGGTGCTTTCGCACCGCTGGCGAGCTTCGCCCTGTTCCACATGGTCACCGTGTTTCCGCTGAGCTGGGTGGTGCTGTTCACCGACCAGCCGATCGAACGCTTCCTGGTGATCGAGATGATCGGCGCGTCGGTCGGCCTGCTGGCGATCGTGGTGTCGGGCTTCATCGCTGACCAGATCGGCCGTCGCTCGCTGCTCGGCTGGTCGGCACTGGGCATCGCGATCTTCGCGGTGGTCGCGCCGCTGCTGCTCAATGGCGGCGATCTGGGCGAGGTTGCCTTCATGATCCTGGGCTTCATGCTGCTGGGCCTGGCCTTCGGCCAGTCGTCGGGCGTGGTGGCATCCAACTTCGCGACCGAAGCGCGCTATACCAGTTCGGCGCTGACGTCGGATCTGGCCTGGCTGGTCGGTGCCGGCTTCGCGCCGCTGCTGGCGCTGCTGCTGTCGGTGAAGTTCGGCCTGGCCGCGTCGGGCATCTACCTGCTGTCGGGTGCGATCGCGACGATGGTGGCGCTCTACGTCAACAAGGAGCTGGCGGCGCGGGATCGCTGATCCCGGCCGACGGCCTTGCCAGAATGAGAAGCGTGATCGGCCTGGCCGGTCACGCTTTTTTTGTGCCGGCGACCCGTGCTTTCATCCGGGCGAGGCCCTTGCGGTCGAACCAGCCGATCGGGCCGGGGCGCGGGCGCCAGCGTGGCAGCCATTCGGGATAGAGGCTGACCAGTTCGCGCGGCAGGCCGGTGGGGCCGTCCCGGCTCATGATGTCGGAGACGATGCGGTTCTGATAATAGCGGACCGAATAGTTGATCAGCCGCTTATAATGCATCCGCCAGGTGAGCGGCCGGGCGAGGCCGACCGGTTCGCAGGCAAAGCCTGCGCCCTCACAGGCCAGCACCCGCTCCAATTGCCAGTCGGCATCGCTCGCCAGGTCCGTATGTGCCCAGGAGGCGACCAGCCCGTCATCGCCGATCAGGTCATCGGGCAGGCGCAGGCCGCTCGCCCGGATCGCGGCGACGAAGCGGCCGGACAGGGCATAGAGATCGCCGAAGATGCCGCGCTCGATCCGCAGGTTGCGGCGATAGGTTTCCACTTCGCGGCCATTGACCGGCATGCCGGCGGCGGCGTTGGCTTGGGGATGGGCGGCAAGGTCTGCCACCAGCGCGTCGATCGATCCGGGCGCGATCTGGGCATCGCCATCAAGGAAGACGACGGCATCCTCGGTGCCGGTAAGCAGGTGATGCACGAAATAATTCCAGGTGCGCGACTTGCCGCCCGCGACGATGTCATGGACGATCACATGGGCGCGGCCGGCGGCGGCGGCGCGGGCGCGCTCCACGGTGCGGTCGGTGGTGCCGTTCACCAGCACATGGAAGATCGTGTCCGGGCGGTCGAGCGGCAGCGAGCCGAGGCAGCCGGCGATCCGGCGTTCCTCCTGATGGGCGAAGATGGCAACGGCGACGACCATGGCGGGATCAGCGGAAGTCCCAGCCCTGCTGGCCATGCTCGACTGCATCCGGGCCATCGGCTTCGGCCTGGGGTGTGGCGCGCAGCGGCACCAGGATCGAGACGATCAGCGCGGCGATGGCGGTGCCGACCAGCGCCCAGAGAGCGATCACGACCAGGCCGATCGTCTGGGCGAGCAGGCTGGCGGTGGCGCTGATGCCGGCGTCGAACCCGACCCCGCCCAGCAGCGGCAGGACGAACAGCGGCAGCAGCAGCGCGCCGGTCGCGCCGCCCAGGCCATGGACGGCGAAGACATGGGCGGGATCGTCGATCCAGGCGCTGACGAAACCGGCGCCGATGCGGGCGATGATCGCGGCAGCGAGGCCGATCAGCATCGCTCCGCCGGTGCCGACCAGCGCGGCCGAGGCGGAAATGGCGGCGAGGCCGGCAATGGCGCCGGACAGCAGGCCGGTGGCGCTGGCATGGGCGCCGAGCAGCCGGTCGACCAGCGCCCAGCCGAGGCTGGCGGCGCAGGCGGCGAAGAAGAGGTTGAGGATGGCGGTGGCGGCATCGTCGGTGGCGCCCAGCGCCCAGCCGCCGACCGCGCCGGCATAGCCGACCCAGAAGAGCGCGCCGCCGGCGATGGCGAGGATATGGGCATGGCCGCCGCCTTGCGCATCGCGGGGGCGCCCGGCGACGAGGGCCAGGGCAAGGGCGGAAAAGCCGGCCAGGACATGGACGACCAGGCCGCCGGAAAAGTCCATCGCGCCGAGCTGTGCGAGCCAGCCACCACCCCACATCCAGTGGACGATCGGGGCGAAGACCAGCAGCAGCCAGAGCGGCGCGAAGGCGGCGACCCAGCCCAGGCGGGCGCGGCCGGCGATCGTGCCGACGGCGATGGTGCCGGCCAGCACGGCAAAGCCCATCTGGAACAGGACGAAGGCGGATTCGGGCACGGTGAGGCCGTCGCGCAGCGGCGCGAGATTGGCGAGCAGCAGATTGCTGCCGCCGCCCAGCCATTCGCTGCCCGGCGCATAGGCAAGGCTGTAGCCGGCAAGGCCCCAGCCGAGCAGGATCGTCGCGCCGGCGACCAGCGTCTGGGCCATGGCGGCAAGCCCGTGGCGGACATTGGCCAGGCCCGCATGGCGCAGCATCAGGCCCGGCAGCGCGGCGAGCAGCAGCAACTGGGCGCAGGCGATCATCCAGCCGGTGTCGCCGCTGTCGGCCGCCACCACCTGGGCCGTGGCTGGCTGGGCCAGCAACAGGGCGGCAAGAACGGGCAGGGCAAGGGCTGGGCGCATGGAGGAAAGTCCGGTTGGGGTCAGGTCGCCCTGACTAGCCTGGGCAGGGTAAAGACTTCGATAAGCAAGCAGTATAGCGATTCCGCAGCAATTCTGCCCGCTAGATAGACACGTATTCCGATGGTGCGCGCAACCAGATTCCCTGTGGCGCGATCGGCGATGTCAGGGGGGAGCATGAAATTCGTTCGGACGATGAAGCCTGGGCTGTGGATCGGCCTGCTGCCGCTGGTTGCGGCGCCTTTCCTGATCGCGGCGTCGGACGATAGCGAGATGGAAGGCGGGCAGGATCGGTTGACCCGCCTGTCGGTGACGGGGGTGGGCCGGGACAGCCAGCCTGTGCCGTTTCTACAGATGAGCGCGGGCGTTTCCAATTTTTCGACCGATGCCACCGACGCCATGGCCGACAATGCGGCTGCGCTGGCGCGGGTCCGCCGTCAACTGGTGCTGGCCGGCATCGAGGAGCGGGATATCCGGACTTCGGGCCTGTCGCTGTCGCCATCGACCCGGCACGATGATGGCGAGACCGTGAAGGGCTTCGCGGTCAGCCATGGGCTGGAGATCGTCCTGCGTCGCCCCGACAAGGCCGGAGCCGTGATGGATGCGCTGGTCGATGCCGGGGCGACCGATATTTCGGGACCGCGCAGCTATTGGGAGGCCTCCCCCGCCGCGGCAGCGCGGGCACGGACGGCGGCGATCCGGGATGCGATGACCAGAGCCGATGTCTATGCCAGGGCATTGGGGATGAAGGTTCACCGGATCGTGTCGATTGCCGACAGTTCGGGCTATGCGAGCAGCCAGCCCTAGGCCGCGATGGCGGTCGATATCGCGCCTGGCACCCGCGTCGACCCCGGACAAGCCAATGTCGCGGTGTCGATCGGCGCGGTGTTCGAACTGACCAGGGGGTGAGCGGGGCGGGTGCGCCGTTCAGAAGCCCTCGGTGCCGCACTGGATGCGGCCGGTGCCTTCATTTTCGACGGTGCAGATCGGCCGGCCGGCGACGCTGACATCGCCCGATCCGGTCGAGCGGATGCTGACCGGGCCGTTGGCGGTAAGGGCGACATTGCCCGAGCCGTCGTTGAGGATCGCGGCCTGGCGCGCGACCAGATGGTCGGCGACGATCGCGCCGGGGCCGCTGATGCGCAGGTTGGCGACGCCGGCGGTGCCGGCGAGCGTCGTGCGGCCGCCGCCGGCGAGCGTGACCTGGAGATTGTCGAGCTGGAGCGAGGCGACGCTGACATCGCCATTGCCGCCCTGGACGATCTCGCCATTGAGGCCCTTCATCGCGCTGACCGCGACGGCGCCGCCGCCGGTCAGGACGACGCGGTTCACTTCGCCGGTGGAGAGGCGGATGGTGGCGGGGCCAAGACCCTTTTCGCCCGGTTCGGGCCGCTCCATCGAGATGATGGCGAGGCGGCCCGAGACATCGACGCGCAGCCGGTCGAGCGCGCGCTGGTCCCCCTCCGCCCGTGCCGAGACGCCGGTGCCGGTGGTGATGATGACCGTGACCGGGGCGTCGACGCGGATCTGGTCGAAGCTGGTGATGGTATAGCCGCGGGTGGCGGCGCTGGCGGGGGAAGCCCCGGCCAGTGCCGCCGCCGCTGCCAGCATCAGGGGCCGCAATGCGCCTCGCCCGGTCCCATCGTGTTCGTCGTGCATTGCGCCTTGCCCTTCACCTTGACGTCGCCGGTGCCCATGATCTTGATAGCGACCGGACCGTCGGAGGCAAAGTCCATGTCGCCGGTGCCCATGATATCGGCTTCGGCGCGGCCGAGCTTCAGCCCGGCGGCGTCGATGTCGCCGGTGCCGGTGATCGACAATTCGCCCTGATCGGCGGTGCCGGCGAGGGTGATGCTGCCCGATCCGGTGATTTCCGCCTTGAGGCTGCCAAGCTTCACCTGGCCGATGTCGAGATCGCCCGAGCCGGTGAGCGAGAGGGCCAGCTCGGTCCCTTCCGCCTTGTCGAGGGTGAAGTCGCCCGAGCCGGTGACGTCGATCGCGCGGATCGCGGGCAGGGTGACATGGATGGTCGCGCCCTTGCCGCCGTCGACCTTGTTCCACATGCCTTCGGACTTGCGGCCGATCTGGAGCGTGTCGGCCTTCACCCGAATGTCGAGCAGGGCGACCGACTTGGGATCGCCATCGGCGGTGACCGAGAATTTGGGGCCGATGGTGACGACGACATTGTCAGGTCCGGTCACGTCGATGCGGCGGAAATCCTTGAGCGCGGCCCAATCCTGCGGGGTGCTGGCGGAGGTGGAGGATTCGCCGTTGCCGCCGCCGGACTGATGGTCGTTGCTGCGCGAGCAGGCGCTGGTGGCAAGGCCGATGGCGAGCAGGGTGGCGAGGGTCAGGTGATGGGACAGGGGCAGGCGCGGCATCATTATCTCCATACTGTATTATCTTTACAATACACGTTTGCCGTGGCGGTTCCAAGCCCCCTTGTTCGTCGGGCAGGATAAGGCATGATATCTGCAGGATAAAAGAAGGGTATTCCACCGATGCGCAAGCTGTTTTCCGCCCTGCCGCTGGTCGCGATGATGGGAGCGGCGGCCAGCGCCGCGCCGACTGAGGATGACCTGGCGGCGCGCGGCGCGACATGGTGGCGCCATGTCCAGATATTGGCGGCGGACGACATGCAGGGGCGCGGCACCGGCACGCCGGGCTATGACAAGGCGGCCGACTATGTGATCGGCCAGTTCCAGGCATTGGGGCTGAAACCCGCCGGGGTCGAGGGCTACAAGCAGCCGATCGCCTTCGTCGAGCAGACGGTGCTGTCGGGCGAAAGCAGGGCGAGCCTGGCCGGCGCTAGTGGCGAGACGGCGTTGTCGGTGCCGGGCGACATCATCTTTTCCGGCAGCGGCGGCCCGGTGCCCGGCGCGATCGACGCGCCGATGGTGTTTGCCGGCTATGGCCTGCATCTGCCCGAAGTGGGCCATGACGATTTTGCCGGGCTGGACCTGAAAGGCAAGATCGTGGTGGTCGTCTCGGGCGGGCCGGCGGAGATCAGCGGCGCGCTCAAATCCCATGCCCGATCGGAACGGGGCCACTGGCTGGCGGCGCAGGGGGCGGTCGGCATGATCAGCCTGGTGACGCCGGGGCAGGTCGAGATCCCCTGGGACCGGCGCAAGGCGCTGGCGAGCGCGCCGGCGGTCTATTATGAGGATGTGGCGATGCGCGACACGCAGACGCCCTTCCTCAATGCCCAGTTCGACCCGGCCCGGTCGGCCGATCTGTTTGCCGGCACCGGCCAGGATTTCGCCGCGATCGCGGCGGCGGCCGATGCGTCGAAGCCGGTCGCCAGCTTCCCGCTGACACTGCGGCTCAAGGCGCAGGTGGCGGCAAAGCGAGTGGCGCTGTCCTCGCCCAATCTGGTGGCGGTGATGCCGGGCAGCGACCCCAAGCTGGCCAAGGACTATGTCGTGCTGTCGGCGCATCTGGACGGCTATGGCGTCGGCACGCCGATCAAGGGCGACGCCATCTATAATGGCGCGCTGGACAATGCGTCGGGCGTCGCCAGCCTGATCGAGATCGCCAAGGCGTTGAAGGCAGGCAAGGTGAAGCCGAAACGCTCCATCCTGTTCACCATCGTCACCGGCGAGGAAAAGGGCCTGCTGGGATCGCGCTACTTCGCGCGGCGGCCGACCGTGCCGAGCAAGAGCATCGTCGCCGACCTCAATTTCGACATGGCGCTGCCGATCTTCAAGCTGACCAGCGTGACCCCGGTCGGCTATGACCAGAGCAGCCTGGGCCAGGATGCTGCGGCGGTGAGCGAAGCGATGGGCCTGCCGATCACGCCCGATCCCTTCCCCGACCGCAACGTCTTCATCCGGTCCGACCAATATGCCTTCATCCGCGAGGGGATACCGGCGCTGTTCTTCAAATATGGCTTCAAGGCCGGGACGCCAGAAGCGACGGTGGAGAAGGCGTGGCGCGCGAACATCTATCATTCGCCCTTCGACGACGCGAACCAGCCGGTGATGCCGGCCGAGACGGCGAAGCTGAACGATTATGTGACCGCGGTGACGCTGCGGGTCGCCAATGCGGAAACACGGCCGAGCTGGAACAGCGACAGCTTCTTCAAGCGGTTCGTGAAATAGGCGGTTCGTGAAATAGGGCGCAGGTCGAGCGGCGGAGAACGATCATGAACCAGGCCATGCGCGTGCTGACCGGATGCGGCCTGGTGGTGGGGGCGGCTGGCTTTTTCCTGCTGGGCCTATGGGTGTCGCAGCGCGCGGCGCATCGGCAGGAGGCACCGCCTTCTGCCGTGTCGTCGGGCGGGCCGGCATCGCCGCCATCGGGCCGACGGATATTCTCTCCCTCGATCGCGGGAGACCCCTATGTCCTGCAGCAATGGAAGGCGGCCGTCGAGAAGATGGAGCGGCGCTGCCGGGAGGCGAAGTTATTTTGCGCCGAAGCCAGGGCTGCTCGGGAACAGATGGACGAAATCCGATAATCCATCGGTTATGGATCTGGCTTGGTCGATGGGATTGGGCGCATGACCTGTTGCCCCTGGCGCGGTTGCATCATGGTTGCGGCCGGGGCGGTTGACCGCGGGGTCAGCGCTGGGGCCTGCAATTGCCGACGCGGGTGCCGGTGATCGACATCAGAAATTCCACATCACCGTCGATGGATGTGCCCAGATCCCGAATGGGCTTGCTCAGAATTTCTGTCAGGCGGATGTTGCGCCTGACCTCGACACTGCGCGGGCCGATCTCGCCTTCGATCTTGCCCCGCATTCGCACGCCCGGCCCGATCCAACAACGCTGGTCGCCGCGAATGGTCGGCCCGTCGCCCGCCAATGTCAGGCGGGAGCAATGGCTGGACGTGCCGGGTCCGGCGAAGCTGTCCTGCAGCATCACCTCGATCGTGGCGTCGAGCGTGCCATCGGGGATACAGAGGTTCCAGGTTCGGATCGGCAATGTATGGGCGCTGTAATCACGGATCACGGTCTGGTGCTGGCTGAATGCCCATTGGCCCGCGAGGATCGGGTTGGGACGGCCGGTGACGACGATCGGCGGCCCCTTTGGCGGGGCTGGTGGCGCTTCCTTGGGAATCAGTCCAACCTGTTCGGTGACGACGACGGGCGCAGGCACTGGCACGACCTCATCCTCGAAGCTGGCGATTTTGGCATTGATGCAGGCCTTGCCACCGGCCGGGTCGCTGACGCCCTCGCGCACGCAGGCGCTGAGCATCGCGCACATGATCCGGTCGATCCGGGCGTCGCCGCTCGACCTGGTGATGACGCATTGGCGCAGGTCGGTGCCGAACGCGGCATAGTCGATCTTCACCTGGCGCATCTTGCGGGCGATGACGACGATATCATTTTCGGCCGGAACGGGCAGGGTGGATTGGGACCGGACCGGGATAGCTCCCAACAAGGCAAGCGACAGGCCGCATCGCAGGGCAGAAAAGGATAACGCCGAATGCCGTGCCATGATCCCTCCCGACTTTACGTCTTGTTGCGCTATCGTAAGGGAAAAGCCGGCTGGTGCCTATAGGGCGCGTAATCTGCTCTTGTGATCTGGCGGGATGCTTTTCGTTTGATTTCGCGCGCGGTGGGTGGTCATGGAATATCCATGATTATCTCGACCATCCCCTGGGACCAGCCTGCCACCATGATCGACCTGGATGGCAAGGCGCCGCTGATCGCGACGGTGCGCGATTGCGTCATACATTATGGCCTGTTCAAGCCCTTCGCCAAGGAACAGGCGCGGGTGCTGCTGACCCAGCCGGTGCATCGCGAGGGGCAGAAGACCCGGACCTGGCTGCTCCATCCCGATGAAATCCAGCAACTGGCGGACAAGCTGCGCGCCGAGGGCTGAGTTAGCGGCGGCGGCGGCCGGCCTGGAGCAGAGCGTAGAAGGTCACCGCCGAAAAGCCGATCGCGCCGACAAGGCCGATAGCGGCGCCGACCCAGGCGCCGTCCAGCCCCGCCATATATTGGCCGGCGAGAAAGCCGATAATCGGCAATATCATCAGGAGCAGGCAGCCGAGCGCCGCCATGTCAGCGGCCCGTTTCGGCGGCCTTGGCCCGCTCCAGGAAGTTGCGCGACAGGCCGTGATAGAGGCGCTCGCGGCAGAATAGCTGGGCCGATGCGTCGGCGACCAGTGCGGCGCCGAGCAATGGCAGCATGAAGCCGCGGCTGCCGGTGGTTTCCGAAATGATGATGACGGCGGTCAGCGGCGCGCGCACCACCCCGGTGAAATAGGCGACCATGCCCAACAGCACGACGGCGCTCGCCGGTTCGCCGGGGAAGACCCAGCGGAGCAGATTGCCGAACCCCGCGCCGGTGGCGAGCGAGGGGGCAAAGATGCCGCCGGGAATGCCCGAGACGCTGGTGGCGAGGGTGCTGAGGAATTTGGCGGGAGCGAACCAGAGCGGCTGGTCGCCGCCCGCGATCATGGTGCGGGCGGGGGCATAGCTGGTGCCCCAGGTGAGGCCCGTGGCCACGCCGATCGCCGACACCAGCAGGCCGCAGCCACCGGCGAACAGCACCGGATGAGCCCGCATCCAGTCGGTCATGCGATTGCGTGCGGTGGCGGCATCGAGGGCCAGCCGGGCGAACAGGCCGCCGGACATGCCGCCCAGCAGCCCAGCCAGCAGCGCGATCGGTACGGCCGATTGCAGCGGCAAATGCGCGGCGACGGCGCCAAAATAGACATAGTCGCCGGCGAGGCCGAGGCTGACCATGCCCGAGATGATGACGGCGGTGATGACCAGCAGGGTCATGCGCTGCTCATAAGCGGAGGCAAGTTCCTCGATCGCGAAGGCAATGCCGGCGAGCGGCGTGTTGAAGGCGGCGGCGACGCCGGCCGCGCCGCCCGCGACCATGACGGATGCGCGCAACGGCACGTTCAGCAGCGCATGGACACGGGCCAGGATGGCGGCGGAAATCTGGACGGTGGGGCCTTCGCGGCCGACCGAGGCGCCGACCAGCAGGCCGGCGATGGTCAGCACCACCTTCAGCAGGGCCATGCGCAGGTCAACGAGGCAGCGGCCGACCTTTTCGGGCAATTGCGTGGCGGCGATCACCTGCGGGATGCCCGATCCGCCGGCAAAGGGCGCGACGCTGCGGGTGATCCAGGCCAGGGCGGCAAAGCCGATCGGGGTCAGCAGCAGCGGCAGCCAGCGATTGGCGGTGGCCAGACGATGGAAAGCCTCGGTCGCTTCGTCCGCCGCCCAGGCGAAGGCGAGCGCGGCGAGGCCGACCAGCACGGCGCCGCCGATCAGGGCGAGGCGCCGGCGGAACAGCAAGGATGTCGGCCCGCTATGGCGCAGAAGCGCGCGGGCGCGGCGGCGGCTCCAGCGCTGGCTCTGACGGCTCATGACGGACGCTGCGCGCTGGGGCGCGATTGACGCAGGACGCGGAAAGGGGGCGGCGCGGATGCCATGGCGCGAAATATCGATCCCGGTGGGCTGGACGCGCCGTCCCTACCAGCAAAATGGGCGATGGCCAGTATTTTCCGGGCTATTTTCGCGGATAAAGCCGGGCCGTGGTCAGAACATCACGCCGATGCCGAGGATGCCGACATTGGCGTCGGGCTCGCCATTGCCGATCAGCAGCCTCTTATATTCCACCTTGAGATAGAGCTTCTCGGTCAGATTATGTTCCCAGCCGGTGCCGATGCCGATGGCGTCGCTGCATTCGCGACAATCCTTCGATTGCCAGTTCGCGCCGACGAACAGCTTGTTCTCGCGCACCAGTTCGACGCCGATACGGCCGCCAATGCCCCAGGCGACCCGCGTGTCGCGGACCAGCAGCTTTTCCGCGACAGCCTCTGCGCCGACGAAGAAGCGTTCGTCCAGATCGACATCATAGCCGCCGGCGATGCCGCTGATGGCATCGGTGCCTTCGCCATTCCAGCTGAGGCCGCCGGTCAATTCGACATAGGCCTCGTCGGCGCGGGCGGGACTGCTGGCAAGGGCCAGCGCGGCGGCGAGCAACAGGGTGGGCTTGCGCATGCGGGACACTCCACGGCCATCGATCCGATGGCTTCTGGCTGCATCGTGCAGGACCGTGGCGTCAATCGGGGTTTGTGCGGGGGAGGCCCTTAGAGCCGATCGATGCGCAGCCAGTCCGGCAGGCCCTGCCGAACGCGTTCCGGGCGGCGGCGGCCTCTGCCTTGTGTCCCTGGGCGGCTTCGGCGCGGGCGAGGCCGTAGAGCGCCCAGCCATTGTTGGGGGCCTGGATCAGCGCCTGGCGGAAGGCGGCGGCGGCTTCGTCGGGGCGGCCGGCAAGGAAGAGGGCGGCGCCGAGCGATTGATGCACCGGATAATACCAGTAGGCCGGTTCCTGATAGGGTATCCTGCGCTCCAGCGCGATGGCGGCGCGATAATGGTCAGCGGCCTGCGCATAGCGGTGCTGGGCGGTGGCGAGACGGCCGCGCGCGACCGCGATGGCGAGCGCGATCAGGTCGGGGGCGGGGACGCCCTGCGCGATCATCGGGGCCAGCGCGTCGGAGCGGGCGAGCGCGCTCATCGCTGCGACCTCCGCATCGAAGCCGCGCTGGTCGCGCTGCTGGGCATAGGCGACGGCGCGGGCATAATGGCGCATGGCGATGGCATAGGGCAGGCGCGGATCGGGCGCGGGCAGGGCGAGGATGTCGGCGGGCGCGGCAAATTGCGCCATGGCCAGATAGGGGGCGGCGTCGATCGCCTGTATCCAGGCGATGGCGGCCGAGGTCGCGGGATCGAGGATGGTGCGCAGCCGCCGCGCCTCCCGCATCGCGCTATCCATGTCGCCCGCCATCTGGGCGGAGGCGACGATGAAATGGACATTGTGCGGATAATAGCCGTAGCGCACGAGGCTCCGGTCGTCGGTGGCGCGGATGAAGGCTTCGTCGGCGTGGGCGGCGGCGATGTTGACGCGGATCGAGTCGCGATAGCGGCCGACGACCTGATAGATGTGGCTCGGCATATGGACGAGATGGGCGGCGCTGGGCGCGCCATCCACGGAGAGGCGATCGGCGGCGGCTTCGGCGCGTTTTGCATCGCTCGCTTCGAGCAGGTGGATCATCAGATGCGCCGCCTGGACATGGGCGGGATTGCGCGCCTGCACCGTTTCGACCAGGTGGATGGCAGCGCCGGCGCGACCGATCGGGGTCTTGCGGTCGGCTTCCCAATAATTCCACGGGCTGGTGTCCATTGCCGCTTCGGCCGCCAGCACGGCGACATCGTCATCGGCCGGGAAGCGCGCCGCGAGCGCCAGCATCGCATCGGCATAGGCGCCGTCGAGCGCGGCGCGGTCGGCATCGGGATCATGGGCATAGCGTAGCGCCGCGGCCTCGATCAGGCCGCGCTCCATCGGTGACGCCCGATCGCGCAGCGCCATCGCCCGGTCCATCGCGGCGAGCGTGGCGCCCCGGTCGCCGGCGTCCATCGGTGCGTTGATATTGGGGCCGAGCGCCACCGCCTCACCCCACCAGCACAGCGCGCAGGCGGGATCGAGCCGCTGTGCCAACCGGAAGGAACGGACCGCGCCGGCATGGTTGAAGCCATACATGAGCAGCAGGCCTTGGTTGAAATAGCGGCGCGCCTGCGGATTGGCGGTGGTGAGCGGGAAGGGCGAATGGCTGAGATCGTCGAACAGCGGGATCGGCGGCGCGTCGGCGATCGGCTGGGCGGCGGCGGCGGCGATCAGCAATTCGCGAGCGAGGGCGGAGCCGACTCTTGGGCCGCTGCACAGGCTGCGGGCGAGGCGGACGGGATCGAGCGCGGCGAGCGTCGCGGGCGAAAAGGTGGGTTCGATCGAAAGCGAGGCGAGCGACAGGCCGATGCCCAGCGCGCTCGCCGCCTTCACCCAGTCAGCCATGCGTCCGGCCCTTTCCCAAAAGCCCGCCATCCTGTGAGACAGGCTATATCATCGGGGAAGGGGCCGGTAAATCAGGGCCTCAATGCGTCTGGGCGATATAGGCGTCGATGGTCGCCAGATGGGCGTCCTTGGCCTCCTGAGGCAGGAAGGAGCCGGTGATGCTGTTGCGCGCCAGCAGGGCGAGCTGCTCGCGGGACAGGTTTCTGGCTGCGGCAACGGCGCGATAATTGTCGTTGAGATAGCCGCCGAAATAGGCGGGATCGTCGGAATTGACCGTCGCGCGCAGGCCCATGTCCAGCATCCGGTCGAGTGGATGGCTGGCGATATCGTCGATCACGCATAATTTGAGGTTGGAGAGCGGGCAGACGGTGAGCACCATCTGCTCGTCCACCAGCCGTTTGACCAGGGCATCCTCTTCCAGCGCGCGATTGCCATGGTCGATCCGGTCGACCTTGAGCAGGTCGAGCGCTTCCCAGACATAGGCGGGCGGGCCTTCCTCGCCGGCATGGGCGCACAGCTTGAGGCCAGCGTCGGCCGCGGCCGCGAAGACGCGGGCGAATTTTTCGGGCGGGTGGCCGACTTCGGAGGAGTCCAGTCCCACGGCTTTGATCTGCGGCAGCCAGGGGGTGGCGGCGCGCAGCGTGTCGAACGCCTCTTCCTCGCTCAGGTGGCGCAGGAAGCTCAGGATCAGGTCGCTGGTGATGCCATGGCGTTCTTCCGCGTCCCGCATGGCTGACAGCAGCCCTTCGATCACATGGTCGAAGGGCACGCCGCGCGATGTGTGCGCCTGCGGATCGAACATGATTTCGGCATGGACGATATTGTCCTGCGCCGCGCGATCGAAATAGGCGGCGGCCAGGTCGTGAAAATCCTGCGGCGTGCGCAGCACGTTGGTGCCGGCATAATAGATATCCAGGAAATCCTGGAGATTGCTGAAATCATAGGCCTGGCGGATCTCATCGATCGAGCCGTAGGGCAGCGTCACGTCGTTGCGCCGGGCCAGCGCGAACATCAGTTCGGGCTCCAGCGTCCCTTCGATATGGAGGTGCAACTCTGCCTTGGGCAGTCCGGCGATGAATTGGTGGATATCGGTCATGGGGCCTCTATACAGGGTCGGCCACCATGGCACAGCTACGGGCCGCGCGAAACGGCCCGCGCCTCATTTCCGGCGATAGCGGAAGTACCAGACCTCATGGCCCAGCCGCCGGGCCTTGGCCTCATAGCGGGTTTCGGGCCAGCCGCCCGGACGGGTCAGGAAGTCCTTCGGCTCGCTCGCCAGCCAGTCAAATTCGGGATGGCCGTTCATCACCATCAACGCCCAGCGCAGATAGACGGGGTGATCGGTGCCGAAGCGGAATTCGCCGCCGGGCTTGAGCTTCTTCGCGATCATGTCGACCGGGCCGGGGTTCATCATCCGGCGCTTGGCATGACGGGCCTTGGGCCAGGGATCGGGATGGAGCAGATAGACGAAGCTGAGCGATCCGTCGGGGATGCGCGACAACACATCGAGCGCGTCGCCCATATGCAGCCGGACATTGCCGAGCGCACCGTCGCGAATATGGCCGAGCGCCTGGACCACGCCGTTCAGGAATGGCTCGCAACCGATGAAGCCATGGTCGGGCAGCATGTCGGCGCGATAGGCCATATGCTCGCCGCCACCGAAGCCAATCTCGAAATGGAGCGGGCGGTCATAGCCGAACAGGTCGGCGGCGGTGACGTCGCCTTCGGCCGGCACCGACACGGCGGGCAGCAGCGTATCGACCAGTTCCTGCTGCCCCTTGCGGAGCTTGGGGCCGGACTGGCGGCCATAAAGGCGGTTGAGGGTGGTCGGGTCGCCCGATTTATGCGCGGTCATGGGGTGCGCCGATAGCGGGGGCGGGCCGATGGAGCAAGCCGGGAAGGCATATCTGCCCCCTTCCGCCATGCATGCAGGCAAGGTGACGGGAAGGGGGCAGGGGACAAGAGCCATGGGATGCCGAACAGGGGAGAGCGGCAGGATGGCCCTTGAAGCTGGCTAGCCATGGTGCGACCCGAAGGCTGGCCGGATGGTCAAGGTCCGACCGACGTCTTCAATCCGTCAGGTCACTCGCACTGGGTGAAGCGGCCTTTGGCGTCCTTGCAGGGGCCTTTTTTAGGAGCGCCCTTGGGCGGACATTTGACGAACTTGCCCTTCGCATCCTTGCAGGGAGCTGCCAGTGCAGGAGCGGCACTGACAACCAGAAATGCAAGACTTATGAAGGCGGTAGCAAGAGGACGGGTCATGGCGTTGCCCTGGGTGGAGGGTGCCGGGCTCGACAGGGGTGCGAGCCCGACGCCCTCTCTATGCGCGGTTCGGCGGGCGCAGGCCAATGAACTTTTCGTCATGTTCCGGCAAGGAAATGGCATGTCGCCCGACGCGACTATGTGGAAAGCGCTTGGTCGGGCGACAAACGCCGCCTTATAGGACCGTTATGCTATTGGAGAAACTGGCGGGCATGAGTGAGTTAGATTTGTTATCCCTCCATGAATCGGCGAATGAACGAAAGATGCACGGCGACCAGAGCGGTGCAAGGGACATATATCGTGCGGCATTGCAGGCGGAGCCGCAGGATCGCGATATACGGGTGGGGCTCGCCGAAGCGCTGATGGCGCTCGAGGAACTGGAGGATGCCGTCCTCTGCTGGCAAGGCTATTTTGACGATGGGATGGGACCGGTTCCGATCGGTGTTCATATCCGTCTTGCAACCGCCTATCAGCGCCAGCATCTCTATGGCGAGGCGGAACTGGTGCTGGAAAATTGCCTGCGGCTGCATCCATCCTACCGGCCTGCCAGCGAATTGCTGGAGCGGATACGCAGCGAGCGCAGCGCACTTTATGCCGTGAAGGCGATCGCACTGACCGATGATCAGACTGCGCGGCTGCTGTTGCCCCAGGGCTATGTTAAATTCGGGTCGCTGGGCGAGGCGGCAGTTTCGATTGAAATGTCCGCCGACATGGAGGCGTCGCATCTCGTCATCCGGCGGCGGAACGGACGCGAAGAGCAGATCACGCTGTCGCCGACATACGGAAGCGAAGGGTGGCAGGAACTGACCGTCAACCTTTATGGCGCTGAAACTGTCGGTCTGCTTGTTGCGCAGCAGCCGCTATGGTTGTGGACGATCCGCTTCGAGAAACTGGAGCAGGTCGTCATGGGTGCGGACGGCTGGCTCTTCCTGGGCAATGACAGCAATCGCAGCATAGAATTATATCGCGGCACTCTGTTGGCGAACGATGCGGATCTGCAGGGCTGGGATCGCTATTTTGCGCAGGTAGGGCCGCTGATGCAGCGGCATAATGGGGTGATACTGATCGCACCCGCCAAGGAAAAGGTGGTTCCCCAATTCTATCCTCATGAGCGCGGTGCGGTAACGCTGATGGATCAGATCCAGGCGCTGGAGGGGTATCGCGGGGTCGATGCGCTTTATCCGCTGGAATTGCTGCGGGCGCCCGATGCCTATCCAAAGGTCGATACCCACTGGACGGAATATGGAGCTTTCCTGGCGCTCAAGCTCTGTCTGGAGCGCTGGGGGATTGATATCGACCTGGACGCTATCTTTACCTTTGGCGATTTCCAGTCGGCAGGCGATCTGGGGTCCAAGTTCACGCCGCAGATCATGGGCAATCGGCGTCAGATGCAGGGTGTCGCGCACGGGCAAAGTGCGACCTTCGACTTCTATAACGGCATCGATACCGCCGGCAGTGTGCAGATGTTTTCCAATCGCCATGCTCCCGTGCCGGGCAAGCTGCTCATTTTCGGAGATTCGTTCATCACGGCCCTGATGCCCACTGTGCGCAATCTGTTCGGGCAGGTCGTGCGGCATTATTCGCCAGCCGCACCGATCCTGTCGGTGGTCGAGGATGAGCAGCCTGATTATCTGCTGTTGCAGAGCAATGAGCGCTTCCTGCTCCGGCCGGCCGCCATCTATGCGTCGCTAGAAGATTCGCCGCTGGCGCACAAACTGGCCGTGTCCGATGCCGCAGAACGGGATCGGTTGCTGCGCACGATCAATTCGAAGCCGGCGGATAATATCTACAGCCGCTTCATGCGGACGCGGCTGGAGAGTGAAAACGTCCGCTGACCGACGGAATATTAAAAAAGGCCGGGGAGTGATCCCCGGCCTTTTTCGTCATCATTTTTCGGTCGAACTGATCAGGCCAGCTTCGCCTTGAGCGCGTCGACCAGGTCGGTCTTTTCCCAGGGGAAATAGTCGCCTTCGGGCGTGCGGCCGAAATGGCCGTAGGCGGCGGTCTTCTGGTAGATCGGCTTGTTGAGGCCGAGATGGGTGCGGATGCCCTTGGGCGTCAGGCGCACGAGGGTCGGCAGGACGGCCTCAATCGCGGACGCTTCCACCGTGCCGGTGCCGTGCAGGTCGACATAGAGCGACAGCGGCTCGGCGACGCCGATGGCGTAGCTGAGCTGGATCGTGCAGCGACGGGCGAGGCCGGCGGCGACGATGTTCTTCGCCAGGTAACGGGTGATATAGGCTGCCGAACGGTCGACCTTCGTGGGGTCTTTGCCGCTGAACGCGCCGCCGCCATGGGGCGAAGCGCCGCCATAGGTGTCGACTATGATCTTGCGACCGGTCAGGCCGGCGTCGCCGTCCGGGCCGCCGATTTCGAACAGGCCGGTCGGGTTGACGTAGATGCTTTCGTCGCCCGGCAGCCAGCCTTCGGGCAGGATGTCGGCCATCACGCCCTTGACGTAGGCGCGCAGTTCGGCGCGGCTGTCGTCATTGTCCATGCCGGCGGCATGCTGGGTCGACACGACCAGCGCGGTCGCGCGGACCGGCTTTTCGTCGATATATTCGAGCGTCACCTGGCTCTTGGCGTCGGGTTCCAGGAAGGGCACGACCTTGGCGTGGCGGTCGGCCGCCATGCGCTCCAGGATCTTGTGCGAGTAATAAAGGGTGGCGGGCATGAGGTCGGGGGTTTCGTCCGACGCATAGCCGAACATGATGCCCTGGTCGCCGGCGCCTTCGTCCTTGTTGCCGCTTTCATCGACGCCCTGCGCGATGTGTGCGGACTGGCCGTGGAGGTTGTTTTCGAAGCGGAAGCTTTCCCAGTGGAAGCCGTCCTGCTCATAACCGATGCGCTTCACGGTCGCGCGGACGGTCGCTTCGATCTCTTCCTTGGCACCCGGCGCCCATTCGCCATTCTCATAGACGCCCTTGCAGCGGATTTCGCCGGCCAGAACGACCAACTGGGTCGTGGTCAGGGTTTCGCACGCGATGCGGGCTTCGGGATCCTTGGACAGGAACAGATCGACGATCGAGTCGGAAATCTGGTCCGCGACCTTGTCGGGGTGGCCTTCGGAAACGGATTCCGAGGTGAAGAGGAATTGGTTACGCATGAGACTCCCGTAAGGTGCTTGCGGACGAATAGATATAAAGAAAACTTTATGTGGTTATTAGCTTTTGCCTTTGCGCAAGGCAAGAGCCGTCCCGACCAGGATCAGGAGGAAGGCGAAGGGCGCCCAATTGCCGATCCGCGCGAACAGCGTGGCGGGCAGCGGCGGCGGCAGGCGGCTGTCGAGATAGCCGGCACGATGACTGGACAGGGCGTGGAGAATATGGCCGCGCGCATCGACGATGGCGGATACGCCGGTCGGGGTCGCGCGGATGATCGGCAATCCTTCCTCCAGCGCGCGCAGGCGGGCCTGGGCCAGGTGCTGGACCGGCCCCCAACTGCCGAACCAGGCATCGTTGGACGGGTTGAACAGAAAGTCCGGGCGGTTGGCGCTGTCGACCACTTGCCCTGAAAAGATGATCTCATAGCAGATCTGGACGCCCATCTTGAGCGCGGGGCGGCCGAGGGTAGCGGGCAGGGTCAGGCTCTGCGGGCCGGGGCCGGGCCAGAAATCGACATCGCCCGGCACCAGCCGCGACAGGCCGATCGGCTGGAGGATGCTGCGCATCGGCAGATATTCGCCATAAGGGACGAGATGCGCCTTGTCGTAGCGGGCGGCAAGCTGGGCATCGGGCGTGACGACGAACAGGCTGTTGTTGGCGCCGGCCAGTTCGGTCGTGCCATAAGGCCCCTTGTCCTTGAAATAGACCTTGGTCGCGCCGGTCATCAGCAGATCGCCCGGACCCATCAGATCGGCAAGGCGCCAGCGCCATTCGGGCTCCATGTCGAGATAGGCGGGGATCGCCGCTTCGGGCCAGAAGATCAGGCGCGGGGCAGGGTGCGGCTTGCCCGACAGGGTCGCGAGGGTGCGGAAATGCGCCTGTTCCAGTTCGGCCGAATATTTCTCGTCCTGGCCGATATTGGGCTGAACCACGCGGATCAGCGGCGCGCCGGCGGCCGGCGGCGGCGCGGGCGAGAACAGGCCCCAGAGCGCAAGGGCGACGAGCGGCGTGGCGATCGCGGCGGCGGGGCGATACTGGCGGCGCACGGCCAGCAGGCAGGCGCCGGCAGCGAGCAGCACGAGCGCGCCCAGGCCATAGGTGCCGATCAGCGTCGCGGCGATGGCCGCTCCGGTCGGCAGCAGGGTGACGCCCAGCGGGTTCCATGCAAAGCCCGTGAACAGGGTCGCACGCACATATTCGCTGGCGATCCAGCAGGCGGCGAACAGCAGCAGGAAAGCGGTGCTGGACAAGGCGAAACGGCGCCCGGCCCACCATGCGCCCAATGTGGCGAGGCCGGGATAGACGGCGAGATAGAGCGAGAGCAGGACCACCGCGCCATAGCCGAACCAGTGCGGCATCGCGTCCTGATAGGTGAAGGCATGGGCGATCCAGTTGAGGCCCAGGGTGAAATGCCCGACCCCGAACAGCCAGCCGCGCAAGAAGGCGGCGCGGCGATCAGGCGCGCGCTCGATCAGCAGGATCAGCAGCGCGAAGCAGCCGATCGTGACCGGCCAGAGTTTCAGCGGCTCGAAGCCGGCGGCCGAGAGGAAGCCGGCGAGCAGGGCTGCAAGCCGGGGACGGCGTGCGAGCAGGGCGTTCATGGAGAGAACGGTCACGTGCGGGGGATCAGGAGACGCTGGACAAGGTGGCGTTGGAGCAGCGATCGCTCTTCTGCCCGCCGCCCGACAGCATCGATGCAGCGATGAAGCCGCCGACTACCAGCACCAGGAACAGGGCCGAGAGCGGCGCCAGATATTTCTCGATAAACGCCTTGATCGGGCGGCCGAACTTCCAGAACAGGAAGCCGACGATCATGAACTGGAAGGCGCGGGACAGGATGCTGGCCCACAGGAAAGTGAACAGCGACAGGCCGATGAAACCGGCGGTGATGGTGATCAGCTTGAACGGGATCGGGGTCGCGCCCTTGATCAGGATGATCTCCGCGCCATAGTCGCGCAGATAGCAGGCCGCGACCGGGAATTTCGCCGACAGGCCCAGGAAGTGCAGGATCTGCGCGCCGACCGCCTGGTAGAGGAAATGGCCGATGCCATAGCCGAGCAGGCCGCCCAGCACCGAGGCGATGGTGCAGATGAGGCCATAGCGGATCGCCTTTTCCGGCCGGGCCAGGCACATCAGGCCCAGCAGCGGATGCGGCGGGATCGGAAAGAAGCTGGATTCCATGAAGCTGAAGGCAAAAAGCCAACGTTCGGCGTGCGGGTGAGCGGCCTTGGCCAGCATCCACTGATAGAGCTTGGTGAGCATCGCGAGCGGGCCTAGCCCAGTTGCACGGGAGCCGCCAGCGCTTTTGCCAGGACGACCATTTCCAGCGGCGGAACGAGCGATACTGGGAAGGGGCGCTTCTCGTCAGTCAGCGCATAGCCGCGTCGCTGATAATAAGCGATCAGTTCGGGACGCTGGTCGATCACCGTCATCTCGATCGTCGTGGCGCCGAAATCGCGCGCGGCCTGGTCTTCGGCGGCGGCGATCATGCGGCGGCCAAGCCCGGCGGCCTGAAGCTGCGGATCGATGCAGAGCAGGCCGAGATAGGCAACGCCTTCGTCGCGCTTGCTGATCTGGACGCAGCCGATCGGTTCGCCCTTGTCGTCGATCGCGACCAGCAGCCGGTCGGTTGGGCTGGCGAGGATGGCCTGCAATTCCTCGATATCGGTGCGGGCGCCCGTCAGCAGGTCGGATTCGAAGGTCCAGCCGGCCCGCGCCTCATCGCCGCGATAGGCGCGCTCGATCACGCGGTGGAGCAGGGGCAGGTCGGCGGGGGCGGCAAGGCAGATATCCATGGACTCGCCTTTAACGGGCCGGCGATGGCTGCAAAAGCCCTGAAGAATGGACGCGGCGATGCTTGATCGGGATGCTCCGGCCGCGATAGGATCGGCGCAAACAGGAGAGTGCGATGCAGGATATGGGTGAGGGCAGTTGCCCTTTCAGCTTCAACATGGACCCGGCGAGCTTCAAGGTCGGCGATTCGGTCAGCTATCGCGTGACCGGCAGTCTGGAGGGCTTTCCCTTCGCCGGGGTACTGTTGGAAGTGCATGACGACCATGTCGTGCTGACTTCCGATGTCGATGACAAGGCCAGCCGGATGCGGGCAACGCGCGAGAGCCGGCCGGTGGTGCGCGAAGAGGATGTCTGCTGACGGGCAGGCCATCGGCCGGCCAATCCCACCACATTACCGATTTGTCAGTCGCCACGGCGTTGACTGTCCGGTGCCGTCTGGGCATGACGCGCAACGCATAGAGACCGGTCGGCACGCTTGATAATTTCGCATATTCCCTGGGACAAGTTGCGGCAGCGGGCCGGCGGCCTGGCGTTCGCGCTGGTGCTGAACGCGATCCTGCTGCTCGCATTGCTGACGATGGCACCGCATCTGGACCCCAAGAAGGTCGATGATCGCAACCCGGTAAGCTTCGACATCGAGCCGGCCAAGCAGGCGAACAAGGAAAAGTCCAAGGCCCAGAAGGCGGAAAAGCGCGAACGCGACACGGCGGCACCCAAGCAGAAGAGCGAGCCGGTGGTGACGCCGCCCCGGCCGGTCGAGATGCCGACGGTGCAGCCGCCATCGCCTTTTCCCTTTATCACGCTCGACAGCCGGCAGATGGCGGCGGCCGACATCGGCAAGATGGAAAAGAAGACGGCGGGCGTCGGCGACAGCGGCACCGGCAATGCCAAGGCGATCGTCGGGCCGGGCGAGGGACCGGGCGGTGTGCAATTGTTCGAGGCGGAATGGTATCGCCGGCCGACCCATGCCGAATTGTCGAGCTACCTGCCCGCCAATGCGCCGGCGCAGGGCTATGGCCTGGTCGCGTGCAAGACGATCGACCATTATCATGTCGAAAATTGCCAGATGATCAGCGAATATCCGACCGGATCGGGCTTTGGCCGTGCCGTGCGCCTGGCCGCCTGGCAATTCCTGGTGCGCCCGCCCCGTGTCGACGGCAAGCCCCAGGTCGGCGCCTGGGTCCGCATCCGCATCGATTATACCCGAACGGTTATCGGTGGCAGCGCCGGCGCGGATGATGACGGGCGCTGAGGCGCCGGAGGTCGGGTGGCGACCAAATCCAGACCTGTTCCCCCTCCCGCAGGCGGGAGGGGAGTGGCAGGAAACCACCCTCGATCGCCGTTCACCGGCGCGCCTGGCGCCCGGCTCCCCCGATGGCTGCCTGTCCGCTCTTGGGCGGGGAAGCTGCCGAGCAAGAAACGACCATCTCCCGTCCTTGCGAGCGCAGCGAAGCAATGACGATGTCGGACCTTGACGACTGACGACCAATTGCGGCGGTAAAATCCTCCCCTGCAAGGGGAGGGGGACCACGAAGTGGTGGA